>Ga0307968_1000358_pt1 | contig 31132 bp, 29 predicted proteins | sample OrgLakmetagen650_FD_201834 | JGI IMG/M metagenome (GOLD analysis project Ga0307968, IMG submission 201834) | Saline water microbial communities from Organic Lake, Antarctica - #650 | ecosystem: Environmental > Aquatic > Non-marine Saline and Alkaline > Saline | place: Antarctica: Organic Lake...
GAGACGAGTCTTCAGTGAGTCAAAGTGCTCAATCACAGGGGCCTTCGATTTGTCCACCTCATGCTCGATGAATGCCTTGCACTTGTTCATAAACTCTGTTTTGTCCATGTCGATAATTGTAATTTTCTTTTCTTTTTTGGTGCTGCTGTTGCATTGGGTAAGGGAATTGTACATCATACGCATTGCAGCGCGAAATCAGTTGAATTGCAAGAGGGACCAGGCCACATTCTCGCACAACGCACCGTGGAAGAGTGGTGTCCTCTGACTCCAAGAATCCTTTTCAGCACTGTCAAAAGCCATTTCTGTATGGGGTTATCCTTCTCTCTACCTTGACGTAAGAAGGGGCCGGGGGTAGCCCAGATCTGGCTCGCGTACATGCCAGCAGGAATTGCGTAAGTTTTGAGGAGCCAGACATGAGCGAGCGTGTAATTTGTTAGCAAGGTCATGGCTTTTGACGAATTGTTTGACTTTGAAAGTACCAGCCATGAATGATCGCAGAGCTGCGTCAGCCGCAATATTCAGATTCATCTGTATATGTCGCACACCATACCAAGATATTTGAAGGTGTCTGAGTAGGGAAGCTGCACGCCATCAAAGAAAAGGGGAGGCAAAAAAAGGCCTGCAATTAAGGTAAGGTAAGGTAAGGTTACATCGCTATATATGCCTCTGGTGGGCATCTGAGCGGAAGCTTGGAAAAAAGTTTGTAACCAAACCAAAAAAACGCTAGAAAAATTAAGGGAACAGGGCTAGGCACTTAGCTACAAAAGAGGCAACACCAAATATATCAGGTTGGTTCATAAAGGTCCTCAAACGAGCTGGGCCACCCTCAAACTGAGGTGGGAAGATAAGCTGTTGCTGTGTGCGCAGTCTGACCAGATGTTCATGCGGACAGTCCAACAAAATGTGTTCCTCATCCTGAATAGTGTGCCAGTCATTTTCTGTCACAGATCCTGAGCTCATAAGGCCTTCTATTCCTGTCATGACGCATTTTTTGGACCAGAAAGTTGTGGCCAGAAAGGCGAAGGCAAGAAAGTGTGCGGCTGAGAATGTTGGAAATATCTAAGCAAAGGTAGGTAGGCCTGCAAATAAAGCACATCATCTCAGATTTTTGTGTGTTTACTGTCATAGACTTCTTTTGGGCGTAAACTCTCAGTCTGTTAAGCATGGTCTGCAGCTCGTTGTGATCAGTAATTGTGAGGGAAAGATCATCAGCAAACAGCAGGTGGGTCACTGTAAAATTGGGAATGCCTGTGATTGCGTCCTGCACCCCCTCAGCCAGGCTGTCGACGTCATTCAGGTAGATTGAAAAAAGTAGGGGGGAGAGGGAGCACCCTTGTTTGATGGTTGCACATTTGCTCTTTTGTCTCCATCCAGCATCGTGTACTCATCAGCGTGGTATAAGCCTTGGAGTGCATATGGACACAAGATGTTGAGGCATCTGACAGTAGTTTAAGTGATCCCACAGCTTGTCTCTAGGAATTGAACCGCACGCTTGTTTGAAGTCAATGAACGCAGTGTACAGGCGTGACGAACCCCTCTGCATCTTCTGAGCTGCATCTTTGAGGTGCCGCAAGATAAATAGTGGTCGTGGCGTGCTCCTACCTGGACAAAAACTAAACCCTGTCGCATGGTTGTGTCGACCACACCAGTCTTGAACAATAGAGCGCAGATTGGCATACAGACAACTTTTCTTATTTGTGCGGGGGCTATTTGCATCATCAGTTTAATTTTTTTAAACTGTTCCAGCTTTTAACTGGCTGCCCTGCCCTAAGGTTTACAAGGTTTACAAAGAAAGGCCTCCAGTTAAGAAGTGCGACTGCTAGCCTGCTCATAAAACACAATTAGTTCATCAGGAGGAAAAAAAACTTGTAATTGTTCCGGCTCAAGAAAGTAGACACATCGTGGGCTCCTGTTGGGGGAAACAGATGCATATTCCCTGCGGAGAGAAATCACGTAGGGATTATTGGCGCAGTGGAAAAGAACATGCTGCTCATCTTGGATATCATCACCATCACATGCGACAGGTCACAGGTGGGGGAGTTACTTCGATACCATGTCACTGTCTTAAAACGTAGGGTGTGATCACAAAAATCTGAAGCAAGCTGTACTGCGAATGACATCAAGAGGACGTTTTTGGGAAGGATGTAAGGCGAATGTGTGACCAGAGCCCTCTTTGTAGGAAGAGCACACCAATGGTGATAAGTAGTAGAGCGTTTGCTGTTGTGCTCTCTTGGATGAGTTTCAGAATAACTAGGTGTCCAGTACTCCAAGTGACTCTCTCTGATGTCTACCACAAAACGACTGAGATCAAAGGGTTCACAGTGTTGCTTCTGTTTGAAGATATACAATCGTGTCAGACCATCCATGGCAGACGTGTCAGACCATCCATGGCACGACTGAGATCAAAGCGTTCACAGTGTAGCTTCTGTTTGAAGATATACAATTGTGTCAGACCATCCATGGCAGAAAGAATATGGGTCGACCAGCAATCCGTGTACTCAGCTGCATATCTACCCTAAGATACTAGCTGAATTTTTTTATAGATGTTACAGCGTTTGACAGCAAAGCAAACAATTAATTGAGCCGTCACCTCAGCTACCTCCTCTTGACTTTGATCGACCTGCTTTTGGCAGGAGCCTGTAGGTGTCTGATTAAATTCCCAAGCCCTTTTCTTGGAGGCTATAAACACTTAGATAATAAGGAAAGAAGTTCAAGCAAGCCGGCAGTGCAGACACATCCAGATGAGTAAGGAAAAGAGTGCTGAGCACCTGCTTATTAGGTGAGGTAAGGTTGCATTGCTATATATGCCTCTGGGGGGCGGAAGCTTGAGAAAAGCCTATAAACAAAGCAAAAAGAAAATGTAATGTAAAAGGGCTAAGCACTCAGCCATATAAGAGGCCACACCATACATATCTGGCTGGTTCTAAAAAATCCTCAAACGAGTTGGGCTATCCTCACACTGAGGTGGGAAGACCAGCTGGCTGTGCTGTGTGCGAAGGCTAACAAGCGGACAGTCCAGCAAAGTATGTACCTCATCCTGAGCAGTGTCCCAGTCACGTTTGTCACAAATCCTGAGCTCGCAAGGCCTTCTTTTCCTGTCATGACGCATTCTTTGGTTTACAAGGTTTACAATCAATTAAGAAGTGCGAGGACTGCTAGCCATTCTTTGGACCAGAAAAATATGGCCAGAAATGTGGAGGCAAGAAAGTACACGGCTGAGATTGTTGAGCATATACACTGGAAATGGCAAGCAAAGCAAAGGTAGAGAGGCAACACGGACTTGTGATTTCTTATTCTATCATCCCACCAGCCAGGAGCAGCCAACACTAAGTTCGCCAAAATGTGTGTGGTAAGTCCTCATGATTCTATTAATTTTGGTGAGTCTCATGTGATGTCAAATGGTCAAGCTCTCGCTCTCCGGCCCCCGATGATCGCGCAGAGTGAGTTCAAACTGTTTCAGATTGATAGACTCACAATATCGTATGGCATCTACTAGTCGGAAAAGTCAGGGCTGTTGATTGCTGCTTGAATCAGCCAGAAATTTGGTTAATTTTGGCCATTGATCCAATTCGCGGTGGGTGCCTTTTCCTAGTTGAATTAACCAGTGGTTGATCTCCGCTTGAAACAATTGGAGATCAATTTGAAATCAATTGCAGTTGATGGTTGAATCAGCTGCGGTTGATTTGTGGTTGATTCAAGCCGCCTTTTCTCTAGTTCATGGTTGAATCAAGCCAAACGGGGGAAGTCATTGCATACAGTCAAAAAAGCAGGACGCCACAGCTTTAAACAAACAATTAACCTTCCAAACCTGTAAATGATGTGTTAAACTAGACATTGCCTCTCCCCAAGTCTTCCCAAGCAAGTCACCAACCAAATAATACTAAAGCGATCGCAAAAGCAACTCATCTGTACTACCATTAGTAATAATCGTCTCATGCTTGCCCCTGGCACTCGTTGCTTTACTGACCAAATTTTAAATGGGGCTTATTGCCCGCTGCACATCTTCGAACTCTGCATCTGCATTTTTCTGTCCACCTGAACACATGAAAGATTTCCCCATCCGCCATACTTCTGGACCTCGCTCTCCAATGCAACCATCATTTCTCTGATCTGCGGGAAGCGTTCAATACCACGCTGGTGCTGCTGGTATGGATCCAGCAAGTGACTACGCACCTGCAGGGCATGCCCTTTATAGCAGTTGTAGATAAGGGGACATTGGAAACGGCAAGATGCAAAAAAAGCAAGCACGACTACAAGAACTGCTGCGCAAGATAAGTCTTCCAACAGACTTACGGAGTAGGCCACAAATGCCAGCTGCTCAAAGCTGATGATTGGCATGCTGGTGACCTGCAAAGACAAATTTGTGATATTCCATTGCTTTGGCATTTAGACAGTTTTGAGGGGTTGAGCCATAGCCAGCAAGTCAGACAAAAAAACTATTTTCATCAAAAGGGGCCGTCCGAGCTATAACCTGCAGCAATCCACACGTGAACACCACACAGAAAGAGTGCCCATGGCATGATAAGCTGAAAAATACCTGCATTGTCGTTTGGTTGACCTGTCCCCTTTTAGCATTAGCCACAGCGTGCAAGAAGGCGGGTGTGTCGAACAGCTCGTTCAAGCGACGGTTGGCGTTGCTGTCAGGACCCAGCAGGTTGTTACACCACATCGTCAGTTTCAGTCCTCTCTAGTTCTGCATTATGAAGAGTTGCTGGGCCTTTGTCTCTCTGGAACAGAGAAGGATAAGTGCCCGCTACCCTCTGAGGCTCCTTCAACAGTCTGTGTGTGTGTGTATGTGTGTGTGTGTTTGTGTGTGTGTGAGTGTGTGTGCCTGTGTGTGTGCTTCTGTAATTACGCGCGTGCGTTTGTGTGTGTGTGTGTTTGTGTGTGTGTGATGTGTTGTGTGTGCGTGATCAGTCAAACACGACCTTGAGTCAACACAAAGAGAGACCTCTTACCCGCCAGGCGGCCAAGCATGCAAGAGTGCAGCAAATATGCGCTTCCTTCATAAAGGCAGCAGCGCTTTTGTTGGCCCCTCGATCAAGCGCCCTGCAGGCAGGGGGATCGACGTCCTCACCGCTTTCACCGTCCCGCCTCCCCATCACTTGATCCTCGGGAGAGGGTGTTCCTCGTCTTGTTCTTCGCAATCGTACAATTCAGCGTCGGGCCATGTGCTGGGTCATTCTCCCTCCGGGACTAACTTGTACGGGCTGAACCTTCGGGAACAGCAAGCTGCCGGTGCTGAAAGTGCTTGTCCCTGAAACACAGACCTCGTGGAGAATAGATGAACTGTCTGTGCGCTCATGGCTTGAGGGAGCAAGCAGGCATCGAGAAGGAAGAGAGACACCTGGTCAACGCAGGCGTACGAAAGGTACCTGGTGAGCATCGCCGGCCTTACCTCGCTTGATTCTTTGACGCCATCGGATTTAACTCGTTGCATTGTAGTGTTGAAATATTCATTTCCACCTCTGTATTTGACTGAGAAAGTTAGGTCAAATACAGATCGGACAAATACAGATCAAGATCACCGACGAAATTTTGCCAGGTAGAATTCAAATAAATATGAAAGAAAATCAGGATAATTTTGGGGGGGCATCTACTACCCTACAAGTGAAACCTTAACTGTAACTTTCCACGTGCACCACCGTTTGCGTGCACGTCAGACAAATAATACACACACACGCACACGCACACGCACACGCACACGCACACGCACACGCACACGCACACACACACACATACACATACACACATGCACTCACACAAACACATACACACACAGGTACAATGACAATGGCATCCAAATCAACCCGGCAGGTCCATGCAGCACACACACCGATGTTGTGATAAGTGCTGCAGAGACAGAGGTAGTTAGGTGTGCCAACCTCCCAATATGCAACCAGGTATGCTGCTTGTTCCCAAAACACACACACACACGCACACACACACATCACTCACCTGACATGCAGGCATGATGACTTGGTCATCCAAAGAACGAGCACGATATGTAGATGCAAGCCACAACGCTTGCTTCTACACGGTCACCAACCGCCTGTGGTACTTGCTTGTTGCGTGCAAGCCAATTGCCAAGGGAGACATCATCAAAGCGCACTACGTGCCTTACTCAGGCATACTGCTTCATACATTTGGAGGCCAATTTTGTGTGCTGAGTGCTGAGACACATCTTGATACAAATTTGTCTTTGTTACTTAGTACTAGGTATTTCTGTGCTGGCAGTTTGTGGCACATCAAGCAGCTAAGTGCCTCCAAGATGGTGCCGAATGGCTGATTTCAATGAATATATGAACATCATGATCTCGAGTTTTTGGGTAATTTGGAATGATTGCAAAGACGCTAAGGATTTTTTTCATGTTTTGCAGTTGATCTGCACTTTGAATCAACCACGTGCTTAAATACAGCAATTGATTTCTGCTTGAATCAACGGTCTACCTAAAATCCATCTCAGATCTACCACTCCTGCTTGATTGCTGGTTGAATCAACTGTGTTATTGAATCAAAAAAACCAGCAGTTAATTTCTGCTTGAATCAATGATCAACCAGGAATCAATTTGAAAAAATCAACCGTTTCTCATTGATTAGTGCTTGAATCGACTGTGTGGTTGAAGCAAAGAAACCAGCAGTTGATTTCTGCTTGAATCAATGATCAACCAGGAATCAATTAGAAATCAACCGTTTCTCATTGATTACTGCTTGATTCAACTGTCCAGTTGAATCAACCAGAACCGCAGTTGATTTCTGCTTGAATCAATGATCAACTAGAAATCAACGCTTTTGGTTGATTCAACCCCATTGAATCAACAGCCCTAGCTTTTCCGACGTAAAAGCTGCTGAGACACAGGGAAATCTTGGAGTGCATGCAGAACCTGATAAGTTCATGTATCACCTCTATGTGCAAGAAAGAGGTTAGCCCACACAATTTTCTCAAGAAGAGGGTTGATTGAAGAAAGAAAACTGTTCCAGAATCGTTTGGTGCATCTGAACCAGTACCTGCTAGCAAGACTACACCGCTAAAATGTTACATACTAGTAAGTTAAAGCCTATTCTAAATTGTGTGAACATTTCTTAGTAGGAAAAAGAGATTATGTAGTAAAGTTTGCAGAAAAGCAAAGTTGTTGGATGTATCTAGCACTTCCGCCTTGTTTAGCTATGTTCCTCTACACCTTTTCTTTCTTGGCATTGGGTTTGGCAAAAACATCCAGTGGCACAATACGATGACTGCATCTTGCCCATGGTTGGCGGGAATTGACATGGATACACTAAAATACTTGAAGGTGCATAATTAGCAATTGGGAGACTAAGCAGGCAGTAAAAACATCAATAAAGGGGGAAAAGCTAATTTGGTACATCATTAGACCAAGGAATAAAAGTAAAACACTATCGGTGGTTAGTGTGTCAAAGCAAGTTGGACTTGAGAAGCAGCAGAGAAAGAGAAAGAATCTAAGGAGAATTGCCAGTCAGAAGTGCAGTTTTCAGCCTTTGCTCGAGAGAGACTCGACCCTGGCTCAAAACAGTTCTTCAATAAATTGACATGATGCTGAGTCTTGTATTGTTCTGTGACAGTGATTTGCTACGACAAAGGGCTGCGTTCGATGTCGCATCTGGTTTGAATGATAGTTGTTGCCGCAGCGGGCCTGATGGCATACACTCTTCGTTTCTTCATGATTCCTGCAGCATGCAAACCATTTACTATAAGGCTGTGCAGTGGATTTGTTGTATGGCTCCTATAAATGTACCTGTTGGCATAACCAGACCAAAATGACCCGGCCATAGGCAAGGGCGCCTGACAGTCCTTGCTGTAAGACGGAAAGGCACAAAAACATAAGCTGCTTATAACACGTTTACTGCCAGTGGGCACCGCAAATTTCCATGCATCATTCTAAGCCACTGAAAGTACAAGAAAACATTCAAGAACTTGCATTGTAACCCTGTTGTCACAGCACTCATGCTAAAGCCAAGCCTTAAATGCTTCCACTGCAGGCAGGCCTGCAAAAAATTTATTGCAACTCTTTGTTTTTTTGTCCATGACAGTGTAATGACTACACTGCCTGCTAATACTAATCAATGCTCTGGTAGTGTGCAGGCCTTAAAGTCACCTGATCCCAAATTAAAACTCTTTTCCCCTAAATGTGGCTCTGCATCCATGAATTTGTGCAGAACAACACAAGGCAATTTTCCTTCCTGTTCCGTACCAATAGTATTTCCACTAACTGCTTTGCAGGCTACAAGCTTCTTTTTTGGACGGATCTTGTACAATCGTGTGTAACAGTAATATTTATTATTTACATTTTCTGGTTGGAGATCAGGTCCTTTGCCCAAACAGTTGCCAGCCACATGGAACAGCAGGAGCATATTCCATGGGTACAAGTGTGTTTGCCAATTTCTGCCACTAGTTGTGCACTAGGTCTAAACAATTGATTACATTCAAAAAGCATCAAAATTGCTGGCATTGACTAAGCCTGTCAAGTAATTAGTACAGGTTTGTAGCTATACGTTTGTCATGGACCGCAAAATATTAAACTCTTTCAGCTGTCAAGCCTGTGTGCCCTCTCCGCGCTTAGCTTTGGGCTGCTTTTTTGCTGCAGGCTTACGCTTTGTTATGGCACGAGACTTTGCTTTACCACGCTTGGCCGCAGCCCCTACTTTGTGGCTCTTATCCTGCTTTCCCACTGCCACCGCATCATCATCTCCCCTGGAATTGAAAACATTGGATACAAAAGGCATTAAGCTGTGAAATAAAATTTCAAAAAGTGCACGTAATTGACTTAGACCCACCTTATTTGCAGAAAAATTAGGAAAAGCCAAGAATTACTCTAAATCTCTGACTGGACAATACGCTTGACTGAGCAAAGAAACCTTGCCTGTAAAAATCGTCTTGATCACCCTCGTACATCATCTCATTGGCAGCAGATGCATTTTCCTGTTCACCGGCAGGGGCGGCTGCAACAAAACTTGAAAATATGTCTTGAACTGTTCCGAATACGCCTGTGACACAAAAGCAAAAAGGTAAGCTGAACTTATATTCAAAACAAGACCTTAGGGTTTAGAATGAAAACTTCTTATCATATTACGTTGCTTACCTTCACCTTGGTAACCACCAAATTCTGCTGATCCTGCTGGAAAGCATGCTAGCTTGATCTAATTTCATTGGTATGACCAAATACTGGTCTAACGGATGCAAATGAACCAACCTCCTGGAGCAACCTTGACCACAGCAACAGACACCGAGAGCTGTTTTGCTTGCAAGTCATACTGGTGGCTGCGCAGGTCCAATCCCATTTGTGCTTCGTGGCTGTGAAGCATATTGCATACACTTTTGTTTGTTTGCAAGAGGTGGAGCACCTGCTAAGATTTTACGCCGTAAATGAGAGGAGCAAACAATGGTGCGGCGTGTCAACTTCCAAACTCTTGCCTGAGTGCTTTGTCTTCCTTCTCCTTCCCATTGCTGATATCTGGGACATCCTCTGACTTCCGGAAGAACCTATGTTTGCAGGATAAAGCTGGCACGTTGTGTCAAATACCATTCACGTTGATATCATGAAATTAAAAATTTGGCTTGCAGTTCATAGCAGAGCAGACGCATAACACGTTTAGCATGGGGTTGCCTCTGTAAGCTGGGCTGAAGTCAAGAACATTCTTAGGGGACAAGAAAACCATGTAGGTGGTGAAAACACTTGCCACTTCAAATAAGATTGAGGAGCCATTATTCAAACCGCACGCGGTGAAGCTATTATTGCACATTACAAGAAACCCCAGGGAAGTCAATGGGGGACAGGAGGATTTCAGGATGAGCCTGAATTCTTCTGATATAAGCGTACGCATTCAAATTAGGCTTGCAGAATCTTGAGAATGGTAAAAAGAACCACTTACCTTCCAACCACGCCAACATCCCCAGATAGGTCCACATCTTGGATCTCTAACAGAAATCCTCGTTCGCTCAAAAGCTTTTTTGGAAAGAACAGGTCCATTTGCTTCTATAAAATGAGGGGGGGAGCATGATGTGTGCATTATATCATAATAATATGGCCAATGTTATGCGGGGGGATGGCCAGCATAATAATTGGGGCAGACACTTTGTTTTGTAGGAACAGGGCAGCTAGAGTGAGTACCGGAATTCAGGAGCAGTTTTTTCCATCAAAATTCCTGCTACATGTTGCAAGGCCGTGTCCACTTGCAAGCAAGCACACACCCCAGCATTTAAAGCAGGTGCAGGACGCTTCTGTTCTGAGGCGCCTGCTGCTGCTGCTGCTGCTGCTGCTGCTGGGCCATCCTTCTCTGCCACTATGTCCTCTTGGTGTGAGGTTGCTCCACTGGCTTGTTCGCATCCAAACTTCCTGTCAGCTGCCGAAAGTTGACACTTCTGCCCCTTGCCCATTAATGTCATCTGAACTTGGTGGTGGGAGACGGCGTTCCACTTTCCCCCGGCACTGCTCTCTTCTTGGCTAGCACTGCTCTCCTCCATTGCTGTGGGATCACCGTGCGGAAGAGATAGCAGTGGCGCCAGCAGCCCATGCGGCCCACCCCTGCTACGGCTGCTAGCCGCCATGGGACCTTCCAATAACTGCGTGCACCAGCAAATATCCTTCCAGCGTTTTTGGATACAATCCAAGGCCATATATATAGGAGGAGACTGCAAGAGCGCAGCAAACAAGACCTGTCCCTTTACACAGTCACCTTTTCCCGCCGCCCAAAATCAAATAGGGGGAAGGGGTCCATCGAGAACAATAGAAACACAATTGCTAAATAAAAATATATTAAAAATTGACCGAAAATTGGGGAAATTTGTTATTTGGCGAACGGATTCCAATATGTTGCAATATAAAATACGATGCGAAATATGTAGCGGTGTTCCAGTGCCACACGGAAAATTGGTATGCTGTGAATACAACGAACTAGTCGCCTGAGCTGAAAGTGAGGCGTCAAATCAGCTCGTTTAATCTGATTTGTGTTGCGTTGTGTAGCTTGTACGTATTTATGACACCCTGCCTTGAAATCTAAATTGCCATTTCAAATGCAGTCCATTGCATACAGGTCGTTGCAATAATCCGTGGTCTGAGTGGTGAATTATTGGTGGAGAAAGATCGATGCTCATGCATCCGTGGTCTGAGTGGTGAATTATTGGTGGAGAAAGATCGATGCTCATGCAGCGAATTCCTGCATTCCAAGCTTCCTAATCTGACAACGCATGTCCCCAATTTAAGCAATCAGTAAGGGATCTTCCTCTGCCTGAAGCGGTAGGAGCACAAGGAGCGAGTGTCTCTACCGGCCATCACACAAGAGAACTCTGAAAGACCTTCACTCCTATGTGGCCCACAGAGCCCACGATAAAAGCTGAAATTTTGTAATATTTTAGCTTATGTTAAAAATGCTTATTAGATTTCAGAGCAATCAGGGCAAGATTGGTGTAGTGTGCGAGCCACAATAGCACCTCACAGGTCAACGTTCACTTTTTCCGGCATTTCCAATTAAAAGGGTCTGGCCACACGCACTCTGTGGAATTGAGTTTGGTGAAATAAAAAGTACAATGGAATGAAATTGAATGAGACCATAGGGGTGTCAAGAAGCGAATCCGGCTCGCATTTTAAAGCCTTTTAGATTTTTGTTGGACAGCTTTATTACCTTCTAAATCGTAGCGTGCCTGCGCTACACTGCCAAGAAGAGAGGGAGTGCATCTGCCGGTCCTGCATAGCTTGCTGAGTCCAATCGCTTCTGCTTTTTTGGGCATGAAAAAAAAGTGTCGCGGAACCGTATATGAAAAGACATGTTTTAAACCTTGTCGCGGAACTGTATACATGAAAAGACATGTTTTAAACCTGGTCGCGGAACTGTATACATGAAAAGACATGTTTTAAACCTGTTTAAGTGTATCTACTATTGCTCGCGACCTTCGCTTAATCCAGGACCCTCGTGTTTCTCTAACACATGCAACCAAAAATCGAAGGGAACAGTGACCCTGCAAACTGCCCCCTCTATGCTAGCCACACCCTCCAAGGCCTCACGCTGCAGCTGCTCTAGGTAGACAGCCTCAGCAGCTTCAAGAGCCTTTTCGCCCCATCCAGGTTTATTGCTTTCAAACGCTTTGGCTCCAGGCTGCTTGAGGGCTGCCGTCCCCTGTTTTAGGACCCGCTGCAATTCCCTGTTGCGTGGTAGAAAAAGGAGGCACATAGGTCATACGCAAACGCAAAGCTGCAGGAACTGTTTCAATGGTCAAAGCTCTCTCAATCAGTAGACCTGGTTCTCCGCCTGGCAACTTAATTATCTGCTTATCTTAAAGGCTCTCTCCTTCAGACAAGAGCCAGCCTTTTCCTAGGCCTCTCCATTGCCTCACCTCATGTCTAGGCGTGCAAGCAACAAGTGATCTGCCCCCAGCAGTGCCGCTAACCTCCCCAGGTCAGCAGCTCTCATGCCTAGCGCTGCTGAGCTGCTGACCAGGCCTGTTGCCGAAGAAGGGGGAGCCACAGCCCCAGACACCATCACATCGGCGTTTCTGGCTTGTTGCATAAAGGCAGATGCGGGGGAAGGAGTGGCAGAGCTGTTTCCCATGACCACCACTTTGCGGCCAGGTTTAGGGGCGGTCACGCACATCTTCTGTATCACACCTAAGCCGTCCTTGTTCTGTATACCAAAGGCACATGTTACAGATGTTAGTGGTGGGGGTGCTTTGGGCAGTATGCGAGACAATAATGGCACAAAAGGCAAAGGTGTCAGAAAATAGTCCCCCACACCATCAATGCAACAGCCGTCGGGTGTTGTATAGGGCTCTGCCTCTCAACCACTTCATCCTCATTCAACAACCATCCCCTGTTTTCTCCTGGCAGAATTGCTGGGGTACATATTGGAGGACTACCACACTATTGGCAAGCGAGCAAGTTCCGATATGTACCTCAACAAAATGGGAGGCCAAGAATACCCTCTACCCCCAAAGTTGCGCGTCTCCCTGGTGCCAAATCCCAGACGTGTCCTTGTAGCAAACGCGGCAATTCTTTCTCAATATTTCTCAATCCCCTCAACAGAACTCGTCCCTGCGACCTTTGTGGCTGCGTATTCTTTGTTTTCCTTTTCGCGTCTCACAGCTCTCTGCATCTATTAAGTGGTGCACCCAGCTCCCAAAATAATACCTTTCCTTATCATGCCGACGGGGATTGCAGAACCTGGGTCTTTTTCATCTATTCATTTCCCCCCAGAAATGCGTATGCAGGAGCCCAACACATATCCACAACAAACCGAAAAAGGCTCCACTCGTTTACCTTAACTGTGAGCCCCTCCTTAATTGCATTGAAACCTGACCCAGGCTCAAGCCCCAATGCAAGGGCACGGTCCACTTTAAGAGATCCTTGCCGATCTGCCTCCTGTGGCATAGCATACATAGCAGATTGCGCCAAGAACAGGGTTAGCTACCGTACAACACACCTGGGCAAAAAAGCCCATTATAGAAGGGCAAAACAGGATTGCTCCACAACGTGCAAGGGTGGCCAAAAAGACCATTAGGTTATGTACAATGCAACCATGCTGCGACCAATTTACATGCCAAAAGTACTGTGTGCACATGCGCAAGCTTATCAATGCTTTCTCTCATCTCAGAAACAGCACCAAGCTGGAGTCACGAGTCCTGACCTGGATGATGCAGGCAAACGACAGCATCCCCGCCCGTGCAGGGTTTTGCTGCTCTTCTGAAGAAGAACGGTCAGGTAGAGCAACTACGGTGAACTGTGCACCCACGTCAGCTTGTAGAGTCCACGTGAGATTATCCAAAGGAATGCCATCTTGTCTGTTGAAAATAAAGACAAAATGATGTAGCCCTCTCGTAAGCCTTAGCGTCAGCACAAGTTACGCATTAAAACAAGGGTTGCACACAAGCGCATGGAGCATTGTCAATTGTCATGGCTGGGTTGCCCTCTTTGTTTAGATCTTCAACCTTTCGACTAGTGCCAAGAACGAGCGAGCACAAGCACAAGCTCAAACAGAAACAGCACCCCACCTCAAAGGGTCTCCTGGTGTGGGAGGCGGGAAGGGCATAAAGCCTGCACGTGGGTCGTACGACAGCACACCCCCTGCGGCACTGATGCCTCGTTGGACGTTACCTCGCTGCGTCAAGGAGCAAGGTGTGTGTATGTGTGTGCACACAGCAGACAGGATTGAAGAGAAGCAAGGCAGAAAGCATGCTTTGCCACAGAGCATGTGCAAGGTATGGTTCTTGGAGAAGGGACAAGAAGCCGGGGGCTTCCAAGAATGCAGACTCCAAGGGAAGGGCGTGAGACAGCATACGATTTTTTTCTAGTTTGCAAACAACTCTTGTCAGGAGCATTTCACAGGCCCATCTTCTCATCCCTTGGCTCGCCTTGTTTTGCTTCTTGCGTTTTTACGATAGACTTTTCACACCTTAAAACCAGAGTGGCTCTTGTAAATTGCTTGAAATGGTGATAACTTCATTGTCATTGTAGAGAAGACATGATGCTCCAATAGTATGACTGCTTCAAATTTAAGCACAAAAACACACATACAAAAGGGATGAGCTGTACTGATCACCAGAGGACAGAGGCATTTCCTGTGCCACATGAGTTTCTATTCTCACAGTTCATGGCAGATAGAATTTAAAACCACAATTGCTGGCGCACGTCATATGTCAGCATTTGGTAAGAATGCCTCGACTGCAATTCAAGGTAATCAGTAGCTAGCCCACTTGCCAATATCAGATAAAGCCACACAAAGCACATGCCGATAACACACCCCTTGTGTTGGCATGAAGGTATCAAGGTTGCCGTTGGTTGCCCCTTGGGGGTTCAGCTGGTCAGGCGGCACGCGGGCACGAAACACGCGTGCACGCCTGCAAGAAAAGGTAGTGAGGGAGGAAGAGTGCGTAGACTGATATTTTGGGCACGAGAGGACAGATAGGACATTGTATCTTTTTTTATCCCATCACAACAGCAGAGCACGTTTTGTCAAGGAGGTAAATCAAACTCACTTGTTGAATACTGTGGGGTGCCGCTCTTCCTCGCTGACGGCATGTGGTACTAACTCGTGCACTGTCATGTTGATCTCTTGGTATGTGTTGGACACCTGTTCAGGCAACACAGATAAGGTAAGACCTGGTATGCACAAGTATGTGTACTAATATCATGTTGGAGTTGCATCAGGCTTGTTGAGATACGCCATACTTTGGCTTCCTTGACCGGAATTACGGTTCTGTACCATAATACGCGTACAATTAAGTGCGAATACGTTCTGTTTGATAATACGTTGTCCGTACAGTACGATTTTGACCGTAATTTGGCCGTTTGGCTCCAATTTTGGCCCAAAACATTTCTTTTCCATTATTTAGATATACCATTATTTATAAATAAAACACAAATTATTGACCAGGAATCAAGTACTGCATCCGAATTTAAGTTTCCATGCAATCCACTGCTGGGCCCTTTCCCCAAGCTGCTGCAGCCCCAACCCAGCCTCAGAGTCGTCCGGGGAAGCATTGTGTGGCGTCAGCACATGAAAGGGGCACACTGGGGAGCAAAAATGGGAAAATTTGGGGTGGAGAGGCCTTTCTGAGGTCATTTTTGCACTGGCAGTGCCAGCTTGGCACCGTACCTTATTTTACTGTAATTACGGTAAAATACGGCGTGACAATTATGGTAGCACGCCGTATTTTTTGCAAAAACCGTACATACCGTAATTAAACCGTACCGTACAACTCGACAAGCCTGAGTTGCATGCATGTATTGAACGCGTGATTTCGCGAAACAGATTTGGTCATTTGAGCAACATTTACACCATCCTTGCAACTTGTTCCTCATGGATCATGGAAAACGTCAAACTATTGAAAGATGCTTAAATTCATCCAAACCACAACTTAATAAACCTGATCCCTTCCACCAACTTACCCACGCACCGCACAGCAGAGTTTTTGTCATCTTAGACACAACACGCACTCAAGATAATGTGCCTTGCAAGAGACCTACTCGTTCAGCTTGTTGTACAGTGCAGTCGTGCTGCGTGCACCAGCAGCCCCACCTTGAACACAGTGCACAAGAAGTCTGCAATGCCCTCTGGCCCGTAGATGTGCACTGGGATGTCTGTAGTGACATGGCCCCTTGCACGTGCAGCCCCAATACTACACATGAGGCCAGGCAGCCCTAGCAAGCAGTCTGAGGTCATGCGGGTAATGAAGATGCGGAACACTTTGGAAGGGCGCACCACAGGTAGCGAGCCGAGCTGCCGCTGCAGGTCATCTCCTATGTGTGTGTGTATGTGTGTGATTTTTGTATGGAGACAAGGGTGTGTGTATGTGTGTGTGTGTGCACGTGTGCATATGTATGTGTGTGTGTGTCTGTGTGTAAAAAAGAGGGGTAAGCAATAGGGGTGAATGCTAGCAAGTCCTTGGAGTTTTGCTTAGTTATAGTTGTGCTTGTGTGGATAGATGTGAGGAGAAGTAAATAAGTGGAAAAGTTAGGTCCTACTTCATTGCATATACAGCGTATACATGAACCCAAGGCATTCCTAATTTGCAGGTGTGGAGGGTTTAGTGTGTACCCAAAAGTAAGAAGAAAGGCAGGGATAATGCTCCTTACAGAATAAGGAACGGAAGCCACTTTGGTACCAGGAACCGTAAAGCTCTCTCACCATAGCAGGCAAAAAAGCCCAATTAAAGAACCTTATTTCCATTGGGATATTAATAAATTAAAACACAGGAAGGGGGTCCAGGCTCTTAAACAAGCAGAAAAACTTGCTCATACCTGTATCAAATAACCACACATCCTTGCCACGCAGCAGGGCAACAGAGCCCAGGGCACGGCTTCTGTGGGCCTTAAATGCAGCAGTCCCTAGAAAGGCTAGCTGCATGTCAGTCTGGTTAGCTACGAGCAGCTGTTGGAGCTGCACACACCATGCACAGGAGCAATAATAAAAAAAATGGGTGACCATGGCAGGCAGGTTTGGTGGTAGGTTTGTCCGCAAACATGTAGGCATGTGCACAAAACAAAACAAAGCATTAGCAATGAGCAATGTCCTCAAGAGATCCACCTTGTTGGATAAGGTGTAAATGTTTACCGATGTTATGAAACTCTTGCAGCTTCTCAAACAGCAACAGCAACCTTTGCTATAAAAGCAAATAAATGGTTCTACAAGTCCACATCGTGGCCTGTCTCATCTGATTCATTTTGAGGCAAATCGCTGTAGACATCAACAATGCCGCATACAGCTTCTAAATGTACGCACCGCACATACCTGACTTGCTTGCGTAAATCATATGAGAGCAAGTTTACAAGGGTGTGACCAGAAAACAGTGCTGACAGGCAATCCGTTAGTTTTTGCCTACATGCTGCTCATGACCAACCTGATCCAGGGGAAGGTCTGATTGGTGCAGCCCATAGTTGCGGCCACGAGGCGCGACCTGCAGGGATGAGATACATGGAGTGACTGACTAACCTGGACATACCCAGCATTTATATCTGGACAGATGCCCTCTTTCAGAGATTAGACCTGTTTGTGATTCTAAACCAAGACCAAAGCCTTACCGGCAGGGGCGGCAGAAACGAGTCGTCCACAAGCAGCATCCCATTTGGCCCCTTGATAGATTTTGCCTGTGCCTGTTCCTCAGATGGTTGTAGGACCTCATAACCCCTGCTCTCTTGAAGGCGGCCAACGCTGCTGCTGCTGCTGCTGCTCGGCTGCTCATCAATTAAAGGCGTGTCCGTGCCTCCCTCAACGCCTGGCCTTCTGCTGCGCTGGAGTAGATTCACAGTGCTGGCATTGGTCCTGCGACTGCTGCTAAGTACAGGCTCTTTATTCTCCCTTGCAGCTGAACTGCGGCTGCTCGGCTCTTCACTTGGAGGAGGGACCGCGCCTTCTTTGACGGCTGGAGCTTTTCTGCTCCTCTGGAGCAGCCCCAATGCTCTGGCATTGCTGCTATTCCTTCTAAGAGTATCTTCAGAAGGCACTGCCACAGCCTCTCCCGGCTTGGGCCTGCGCCCCACCTCTGTGCTGCTGCTGTTGTCCTTCACCTCTGCTTCCTTTATACTGCTGCTGACGCTACATGCATGCTCATTTTTCTCCATCCCAGCACCTGCCATCTCCTGTTCTTTTACTCCAATTTTTTGCTCCTGGACTCTGCTGGGCTGCACCTCCGCTATAGCTCTCAGCAGCCGGTTTACGAGCACGTCCTTGTTGCCAGATTTGGGCTGATGCAGTTCACCGAGCGTGGCTTTTAAGTCTACCACTCTCCATTTCATGAGAGAAGCCTCGGTGGCATGACGTAAGCTGCCACCCTGCTGCTGTTGGGGCCTGTCTGGACCATGTGTTAACGGGTGCTGCGGCTCCTCAGGCAAGGATGGGGGTGGAGAAGCTGGCTTGCTCCTATGCCTCCGCTGCGTTGGTGCAACTGCAGTGGCAAGGAAGGCCAGAGGGGGTCAAGTTGGATGACTTGCTGGATGCGCATGGATGTATCGCTGTGCCATCTTCTCAATGTCCAACGTCTCATGCAAACTGCACATAACAAGAGTGTGCACGCGCGCACACACATCCACACACACACGCACGCACGCTCACACACACACACACACACTTAACACATGCACACACGCACGCACAAACACACACACACACACAAAAACGCAAGCAAACGTGCATACACACACGACATACATGCACAAGCTACTACGCGCAACCGCGTGTAAACGCGAGATGTGTACAAGCATGAGCTTTGTGCCACACACCAGTGGACGCGCCAGCAGCCAACACATGCTGACGGTGGAATCCATGTGATGTCCAGGGGCGAATGGTAGGTGCTGCTGGATATTGCTGAAGGAGGGAAGCTGGAATCCTGACAGATCCCTCAAGAGCATGCGGCCAAGAGCCTTGCATGGAGGTGGAAATAACTTTAAATATTAACTCATGAGTACAAATATCCCCACTAGAAGACAAATTCCGAAGTGCTTGCAAGTTCGTGGTTTGTTCACTTGCGCTACATCCGTCGTTTATCTGTTCAAAAACAAAAAAATCCAGGAACCATGAATGCTGTACAGCAGAAAGTCTCCAACACTTGTGTTAGCCTTTCTTGTCCTGCAGCCCAAAGGGTTCGCTGTGCTCCTGTAGTCGCTTCAACCAGCTACCCCACAGCTACAGCCAGTGCATGGAGGGCTCGCCCGCGTCCCTTGAATGCTCTATCATTGGAGTCTTCCAGGCGAGAACACCTGGCTATAGTGAGGGGCATTCCAGTCAGTGGCCCCAGCTCCTCCGGCGAGCCCTCCGCCATGAACGCAAGTCCTGCAGGCCAAATAGCTGCGTCGTTAATTGCGTCCATGAGCGAAAAGATCTCCAAGGACTTGGAGACTGACAAGGTCCAAATTGCAGACGCTTACGGGTAGGTGATAAGGGTAGGGATACAGGATGCGTCATCCATTATGCATTGTGAGATGTCATGCTGCTGTACCTGCGTAGCTGTAACAGTGCCCGATTTAACCATAACTTGGTGCAAGTATTTATTGTGCACTATTTATGGAATTGGAGTGGTGAGCAGAGCGCTGAACTGTTATAGCGAGCTCTTAATACTGATACAGAGTGAGCGTTATTACACGTGCTGCTATGTTTGGAGGGGGAAAATCCCAAGAGCGCTTCCTTCTTGCTCACAGGGATGGGCGACATGTCTCCATCAGCGTGGTCAGCCCGCTTTTTGAAGGCCAGAACGCTGTGAAGCGTCAACGCATGGTGTACAAGGTAACGTTTCCTTGGGCTATATTACGGAAAGGTGGCTATCTCGAGATGATATAATTCTGAATGTCTGCAAAGGAAACATCACGCCACTAACCACCAGATTAATGCACAAACCCAGCCTAAACCGATTGTCACTGTTATAACCCAATAAGGAGGTTTTACTTGTTTTTTTGGAAGGCATGTCCACTTTTTGGGGTGGACACCACTGAGAGACCACCCGCCTTCCAAACCCCCCTTCCAGTGCCCCCACCCAAACAAAATGCGTACCAATCCGCTCCTTTCTAAAGCAGGCATCCATCTGCATACTCATCAAGACCTGAAACTGAATTGTTGCAGAATTTTTGGGGCAAATATTGAGAAACGGACTTCCAGGCACACATGACCTACCAGGCACCCACAACTGGCTTGCACAGCCCCACATTGCTTTCATTAATGATCTCATACTGACACAATCCTGGAGGTTTGGAGTGAATTGCTGCTCCATTAGCTTGACTCACCCCGCGGCCTGCACCCGAGCGCATGTGCCTCTGTCATTGTACATGTCCACAGACCCACCCTTTTACCCAATTTGCTCAAAAAGGGTGGCAATCGACTGGGCTTGAGCTGAGGAGCCCGATATATGCCTAAAATTCCGTGGAAGTGGCCCAGAAAATAACTGGAGACCCCCCCCAAAAAACTATTACCACGTTGGGGGACCACCCCACCCCACCCCCTCCCCAATTCAACTCATATATATACCAATCGATAGCTCTCGACGTCAGGATCCGAATATATGGTTTTTGATTGATTTGACACGTGCCGTCCAAAAGTTATGCTTCCTACACCCTCCTGACCCAACTGACAAGTAAGCGATGCATTTTTTGAGAAACACCCTTTTGATTGGAATTCAACGCTGTAGGCTATGCCAATGGGCAATGACACTGTAATACAAACCACATGCAAGGTCGTACGGGCATGAAAACAATCGCTGGTGGCACTTTGTGGTTGTGTACTTCCTCTTCCACAGAACTCACACCCCGTCCTAAGCCCAGCATTAATAAATGGCAAAGATGGGTCATACGGACTTTTGAGACGTCCCATACGGTATAATACGCTATTGATGATTAATACGCAATACGCGTATAATACGAAAATGTATTTATGCTATTTTGGGGGGTACCCTGGGCTTGCACCAACCACCTTCCAACCACCACGAATTGTCCCCCCAGCCTCCAGAACATTATAATGCCTCCTGGTAAAGACCCTGAGTGGCATCGTGTTGTTGTTATGGGACAGAAGGGGCAGATTTACGAGATGCCAGATGCCAGAATTCCAAGATTTCAGCAGCGGTGCCCCCCGCATCCGCGAGCACTTGAGGCAGAATCCCAGCGTAGGTGTAGCAGCATGCAAAGCTGGCCCGGCAGGAATCCTCAGGGCGTAGTCGCAGCGCTCGCTAGCAATGGGAGAAATTGCCGACGCGAGGAGCATGCAGGAAAAGAGAGGCACCTGCACATACTACAGCAAGCACATCAGCTGCAGCATCTATACAGTCATTGGACACCTGCAGCAAGAGGGCAGTGACCAAGGCTTGTGTGGATGCAGCTGTTGCAAAATTCATCTACGCTACAGGCACCACCTTCTGGGTTGTGGTAGCAATAAGCAAGTGATCGTGCTACGTTCTGAGGGGCTGGAAGTTCCTCTGGGGGGCTCTACAGGGCTTGGAAGTGCCTCTGGGGGGCTCTAGAGGGCCTGGAAGTGCTTCTGGGGGGCTCTGGGGGGCTTGTGGCTGCAAACTTCTTTAAGTGCCCAAAATCGTATTACCGTCCGTTCGGAAATTAATCACGATCGCTTCGGAAATTAATTTATTGTTTGGCCAGAAAATGAAAATTTAATTAATTCTTGGAGGCCTCTCCGAACTGAATTCGAAGTGGAAATTAACAATTATAGTGGTTTTGACATCGAAATGAGCTTCAAGCGCGCCAGTGTGAACCCCCTGGCCGGGTTCTTGAAGCCTCAGTCCCCAGCTGAAAGGCTGGCTGCTCAGCATAGGGACCGTGAGAAGCTGCAGAGGGAAAGGCAGCTCAAGGAGCTGCAAGAGGAAGAGGAAGAGGCAAAGGCAAGGGGCGAGGCCGGGAAGAGGCCTGTGGGGTGCCCGCGCGGCTCCAAGAACAAGCCTCCACCCCTCATAGCCCCTTCAGAGTGAATGTAGAGAGTAGAGCTCTTGCTGCATGTATTCCCATCACCTCTCTTTCCCTGCTTCTGAGCACTGTGCAGCATCAGCCATAGCTCCAGCCTCAGCTTCAGCCTCAGCCACAGCTTCAGCCATAACAAACAGCAGTAGCAGTGCACAGGCAGCATTCACAAGTGGGCTCTCGGACTCAAAAATCAATTCCCGGCAGGGCCCTCCCGAAGTGCCCTCGAACTCAAAAATTAATCCCCAAACCCCCTCACGAACTAAAATCGTAATTTTAATTAATTTTTTGAAATTGTGATCACGAAGTGATCCTGAACGGACGGTATACGGAGCAATTTGAAAAATACGGTTAAATACGTGACAAATACGATACGACGTATAATACGCCTATGCCGTATGACCCATCCCTGATAAATGGTCGTTTTAAATTTTAAATATACTCATTTGGTAAATGCAGCATTAGGAGTATTGCGATTAACGAAATCAAATGTCATGGTACCATAGCAATCTAAATTACGATCGTAATTGGTTTAAAATTGGACCTAATTTGACTTTTAACAGCTATTTTGGAGCCTGCAGGTATTAGGTTCGAGCCCCTGCCAAATTACACCATTACTTTTTATCTGACTTTTTGCTGGTTCATGTGTTGGTGGTCATAGGAAGGGAAACCCGGCTCGTGGATCAAAGGTAACCAGCCAGAGAGTACCCAAATAAATGTAATTTGCAAATAATGTATATAGTTAGCAGGCCTCATTACAAGCCGCTGGTCGTAAGCCCGTCAGGGCGTCACAGCCCTTATTTTTGGGTTCGCGCAGCTTCCACCCTCTGATGATAAATCTGAATTTATTGTGTTCAGCAACTCCGTCAAGCCAGGTACGGAGGAACAACAAGAATTCCGGGGCTCCTCAGTTCATCTCAGATCCGCTCATCTCAGATCCGCTCCGCGAGGCGAGACAAGAACCGGCCCATGTCAGAATCCTTAATTTCTCAGGAGTACGTCTTCCATGGCGCGGGAACCCAACATGCAGCGTGCGCGCCGCAATTCACTGTTCACGCGTGGAGGACGCGCTGAGAAGTGCTCCGATGAGATATTTTATTGTATGGGTGCGTTGCTGACGATTGCTACGTATGATTCCGCCACTCAATCCCAGAGCGCCACCTTGAACTTGCGGGTTGAAGTCACAGATTCATTTCGCGATTGGATTCGCTTTTTACTTCTTTTGCTTCTTATCTATATGTCCAAAGCGCATCCGCTCCTCTCTGACCAAATTGAGCTTGCACGCCTCTGCCCGCCAGCAATCACCCACTACACACGGCACAATCCGCAACTGTCTGCCACTCCAGCGCGGAAATCGGCATGCTTGCTCGGCAAAGCACGCGTAATAATGGAGGCACATTGACGGGCTGGATTTCCTCCGTCGTCCTCTCGTTTGATTATTTTGCTTCAATTACAGACACTAGCCGTGACTTGCTCGCTCGCCCTGCCCCACCCCCCCCTTTCACCCTGCTGCAAAAATGCTCAGCATTGCATTTTTTTACCTCACCTTAACTTGCTTGCCCTGCCCCACCCACCCACCCTCCCTTCATCCTGCTGCAAAACAAATGCTCAGCGCGCACACATTTTGTCCCTCCCCCACGGCTTGTCAGCTACTGAATATTAAAGTGGTGCCCAATTACTTGCAAACAAGTTGTGCTTATCGTTTGGGCACCTCACAATAAAGAGCACTCGCAATATCGTAGTAGCAGTCAAAGGGTTTTATTGCTAGCTGATGCTTTTTTGCCGGTATCGCACCCTTCCCGCTTTGCATCAGCAACATTTTGTTCTTGCAAATTTTCTGCAGGCGATTTGGATGGAGCTGCAGGAGGCTGTTCACGCCGTGGATTCCATGGTCACCCAAACCCCCTCTGAAGCAGGCCTTTAATATATTGGATCATCAAAAAGAAGAGCTGTGTAACTTAAAATGATGCCTGTATGGATTCCATACCAGTATGCATTTTCTTGCGTTGCCTTTTTTATTTTGTGTGCAAGACGTATCGAGGGTACCTTGTTGTACATCATTGTTATGATTTGTTTTGTTAGGTCAAGTCGATGCGATCACTCGAAATTTGGGAAATCCGTCTATAAATTGAATTGAGATGAAAGAAAAGTGAATACAAAGATCACTGAAACTGGCCTCCCACCCTGTCCAAGTAATAAGATTACTGGGGAAATTCATGGGGGGTAAAGATGGCAGCGGTGGGAACAGCTTAAACGCGCACGGTAGTCCACCTCCTGCCCCTCGATACAATTTGCTGTTCGCTGCCAAGTTCTTAGACTGCTTTCAGTAAGTGCAGATACGTAATTGATGACGCACATACACACACACACACACATTCACACACACGCACACACACACACACACACACACACATACACACATACACACACAAACACACACACACATACACACACTCACTCACTCACAAACTTACACTTTCATGCATACATACGCGCACACACATACGCGCGCGCGCACACACACACACACACACACACACACACACACACACACACATACACACACATGTCCACACGCAATCATACAAATGCGCATACAAACACATATGCACAAACATTTGGTATACACTCATCACACATACGCACAGGTGCACACAAAGTTATATGCACACCCAAAATATTCATGTATGTACAAGCACAGTATACACACACATAGCACGCACATGCACACTGAGTTTTTCCTCGCTCAAACAAATATTAATGTGTACGCCCCAGGTATTGCTCGAGATGCTTGCGAATGCTCGGGCACGTGATGGTTCTGCTAGTGCTAGGTAACAGACTCGTGACTTCAATCAGCTGCTTTGACACTCATTCATTTTGCAATGAATTAAACTCCCACGTGACCTGCTGATGTGTTGTGCCCTCTTTTATTCACAGCCATGATCGCTCTATCCTATTGGGCGGTCGTGGGAGTTGCTTATGGCCCTCTGATTTTTGGAAGCTCAAGACTCAAGGCAGCAGGGGCAGGCATTGTCGTGGTTCTATTCACGTTGCTCGTGCGTTTGCAAGAGTGTCTGTACAGCCCGTATGCCTGCATTCTGGCTCATTGTCTTACGAAAAAATAATAGTTTCCATTGAATAGGCGATGAAATAGGTTTGTTGGATAGTTAGGTGTTGAATGTTGCGTATTGTAACAGAGCCGCCTTTTCCTCGCAGATACTGTTAGTGCTTTGGACATACTTTGCGGCAGTGCTTACGGATCCAGGTCGAGTGCCTCCGGATTGGCACCCATTTGTAGATGAGCAGGTCGGTGTGTGTGACGCACATGAGGGTTGTCTCTCACACACGTGCACCCTGTCTTCACTCTGAGCTTCCTCAAGGCGTATAAGCAGGTTAGGTGAGCTTGCAGGGGGCATCCATCTATGACCCGTACTTCCAACCTTGCTCTCCAATCCACAGCAAGCACGCCACGAGTTGGACAGAATGTCTTACTCAGACTACTACTTTGATAGACGAGATCCACGCCGGCCACGTGAGTGCAGAGTGATGTAGGGTGGGGTGCTTAAAAACGCACTTTATTTTGCTCCTCGTTGACTTTCATCAGTCATCAGTCAGGTGAGGCATGTACGTTACGGCCCGTGTTCTTAAGCTTGTCTTTTTATTTGTCTACAGGGTATTGCAAGCGCTGCCAGGTGAGTGACTCTGTTTATCTAGTACATGGAACGTTCGCCAAGGCATGCTTGCACCCGTATTTGCATTTTCATGCCAAGATGTGCCCTAACCTGGGTAAATGATCCTGGCTTTCCTTTTTGTTCAGGCGTGGAAGCCTGAACGCGCGCACCACTGTAGTGTGATGGGGAGATGTGTGCTGCGAATGGGTAGGTGAAGCAACCGCAATATGCGTTAGCAATTGTGTTTGAGTTTGGAAATCATGTGCACATTTTTGCATTTTACTTGCTGCGATTGTCTGCAGATCATTATTGTATTTGGCTCGTGAACTGCGTGGGCCTCATGAACTACAAGGTGACAGTCAATATCACCTGCAGTCATATTAAGTACGTTAAGCACACATGGAGAGGAAGTGTACCTGCCGTAAGCTTTGCGGGTACTAGGGCTTTGCGTGCCAGCCACTTTATTACCTTATCTGCCAGGTTTTGCGGTCTTTGGGCATTTCTGTATGCTCTGCTCTCTTTTTAAACCTTTCATTAGGGAATTTGTGATTCCTCACATGAACCAGCAAAGAGTTTTGAGGTGAATAGCAAAAAGTGCATTTGGCAGGGATTTAAACCCAAGGCCTGCAGGGTCCAGCCAAAAATAGGCTGCGCAAACTCAAAAGATTTTTGAGGCCTGGAATATCAATTGATTTGCGAAGCCAGCATCGCGAGGCGTCCATGTAATTCCATATTTTCTCGCAATACTACCAGTAGCCCTACGGTACATTTGTTCTTGTGTGTAGGCTCTTGCCCAGCGTCCGCCGCCTACAAATTTTGGAAGAAGCTTGCATGTAGATTGACATTATGACATCAATTATTTGACGGGCTAAAGCCACTCTGCTTTTCTGCTGCCTGCGTTCAACTGGACCTCGATCCCACCTGTATAACAGCTTGTGCTGATACCTGCTTGGCGCCCCTGATTTTCCCCTACAGTTCTTCTTGTTGTTCATGCTCTACACCTGTGTGGCAAGCCTAGTGGCCACCGTGCTGCTGATCCCTGCTTTCTTAGAATTCTTCAGAGATCAACTTCAAGGCGCCAGGTGAGTGGGCGTGCAGGCTTTGTGTTTCAAGGTATGGATTGATACTTGAAGGCGAATGTTGTAAAAGTTGTCAGAAAGAAAAGGTCTTAAGTGTGGGATATACCCGTGTTTGTGCCGTGGCACCCAACCAAATCAGCATTAAGAAAGCGCCAGCGGTTAGGCAAGGCTTGACAAGTCATTGACAAAATGTTGTGCCCTGGTTCTTGCGCTAAGCAATGCTGTCCATACTCGATACCGTTTTCTTACAAAAGTAAGCCAAGAATGATGCGCTATGGGCTAGACCAAGAAGCGTCTTGGTTCGATAATTTAAACGGTACAACTCCGCTGCTTTCCTTTTTGTGTCAATTTGACTTTTGTCAAGTCATCATTAACCTCTACGTCCAATTCATTGTTATAATAAAGAGTGTCACGCTTGCATGTCAGACTGGTGTCCCATAGTTCTCGTCCCTTACACTATCTTCTTGTATGCGTTTGCAGCGCGCTGGTGATCTTCATGGCTGTTGTAATGGATGGCTCCTTTGCCGCAGCGTTGGTGGGGTTCCTAGTGATGCATGCTCAGCTTCTGGCGGCGAACTGCACGACGATAGAAATGTATGAGAAGGATCGCATGCACCCTTGGCCCTACAACAAGTGAGTTGCCCTTGTAGTTCCTATTTGCACTTGTGCGCACCACTGCAGAACTTGTATAATAAGGCATGTTGAAGTACTTTTTAAGTCTTTTGTTTCCGGCATTCCTAGAAGTGGGCAGCAGGTGCTTTGGTCCTCCCCACGAGCAGGCAAACAAAACCGGGCAAAATTGCAACACCTGAGAAATGAGGGAGGCATCCTTGGTCACCCACTTCTTGGCCGTTCCACACCAAACAGAAGGCCATTGGTGTTGCATTATTAATGTCAAATGCCTGTGCAAAAAACTCAAGCTAATAAAAAGCAACGGAGCTGAAATTTGTGCGCCAACACATTGCTCTTCCCGCACCTAGCGTCATCCAGTGTGATTCTTGTTCCGATGTACTGTGTATACCCATACTTTAGATCTTGTTTGTACGGGGAATGATGCTGTGTACGAGCAATCGTTTGGAGAGCATGGTGACGTCAAAGCAAACACACCGCCGCAAGCAGGGGGCTGCTAGTTCTCTTTGGGGTGTCCCCATCACAGCGGCGAAATTTTATTTGCGAAACTTGCACCAGTGACGTGTGGAGAAATTTTCCCGTTCTGAAACCAACCTGAGATAAGCTTACACAGGGAACCATTTGCTCTCCCAACTTCACTGCATTACTCTGATGATTTCACTGAGACTGCTGGAGGTTGGGTGATTTGCTGCGAGTTTTAAATTCCGATTTCAGCACTAGCACCACCAGGGGCTTTGCCGACAAAGGAACGTACATCCAACAACACAGACGCCCCTGTATATTATGAAAGCTTTCTGCTTGTTCGTTTTTGCACTTATGTTCCGACTGTTTGCTTGTTGTCTTTTGCATATTTTTGGCGAAGCCCCCGCGTGGGGACGTAAGTCCCTAGCGTTGACTACTTCCCACAAAACTGCACACAAGCCTCCCCAGACCCATCCAGGGCACCTCCCGACTTGAGACTTTGGCTGCCCTTATAAAAAATCTTGTCTGATAGCCATGTGTGGTCAGCAGGGTGGGGGAGGCAGGGTGTGAAGCGGTAGAGCCTGTTTCTCACGAATTTAAAAATAGGGACCAAGCAAGTTCTGGCCAGGGCCACCCAGGGCACCTCCCAGGCTGAGACTCAACAAAGGCTCCCAACCGAAAACTTCACTGTGCCAGAAAAGTTTGGGGGCCCTTAAGGTGCCGTGTGTAAAGTTTTTGAGCAAATGTTGATGTTTGAAAGCTCCAGGAAGCTGCCCAAAATTTTTCTGCCAGGCACCCGGACTACTTCCTGCTAGTGCAGTATCAATCAGCACACTTTCCTGGCTGTAAATACTGCGTCAGGGGCCCGGGTGTTCCAGCTGAAAAGTTAACGGTTGACCATGCAAGCAGAAATTAAGAAATATTGGTTTCGATGGCCTAGATAATTTTAGCTTAGTCAGATGTTCACGACACGACGTGCAGAAGTTTCCTTGGATGGAAACCTTTAGGAATGCGGTCCGTGTTGGCTTAGTTTGTTCGTGGGGCATGGACCGCAAGGTGCAGGTGCTTGCCGTGCACTGTGTGTTGAATCAGTGTTCAGACATCGTGGCCAGCCCTGGCACGATGCTCACCCTGTCCTTTTAGCAGACAGGGAACAGCAGCAGCAGCTCATCCTCACGCCTGCTTCAGCAATTCCTGCTCCAGTACAGCGCCATGAACAATACTGCAGCGTCTGTGAGGCAACAAGGCACAAACGCACACACACACACAATCACACACACACTCACACACATGCGCACATGCCAACACATACAAACGCGCACGAACACATACAGGCGTGCACGCGCAAAATCACAGGCACACACACACCCACAGACACACACGCGCACATTCACACACACAAACACACACACGCGCACATGCATATGCACGCATATGTTGCGCGTGTGATGGGCTTCGCCAATTTTTCAGTGTCGCTAGCGACACTCCCTCACTTGTAAGGAAAAACAGAGAAGACTCCGCTGATAGTGGTGACACAACCAGCATGATTAACAACTTGCCGATTGCTACTTAGCTCGTCAAAGTTCTTTCTGTTCCATTTAATGCAGGGGTCTCAGGAAGAATTTGGAGGAGGTCTTCGGTCATAAGTGAGTGTGTGCCTTGTTCCAATCTTTGTAGGAGAATGCACGGGGACAATCCTACTTGAAAAAGCATGACCCTGCATAAGATGCTCAATACCGTACAGTTTGCATAACACCCCGCAGAAATACTAACTTATGCCCTGCGGGTAACTGCTGCAGTATTTTAAAATATATATCTCTATTTTCCAGGTGCGGGGTGGTGCGGGGTTGAAGTAAATAATTATGATAATATCTATAATATCGTCAAATTTACCGGGAGTTTTCTGTGTAATTTAGAACACACACACAAACACACACACACACTCTAACACACACACACATGCACACACACACACGCACACACACATACACATACACACAAGCAAGCAAGCAAGCACGCACGCACGCACGCACGTACGCACACACCCACCTACACCCACACACCCACCCACTCACACACACACACACACACACAAACAAACACACACACAGACGCATTCGTGTAAGCTGTTGTTTGCTTATTGGTGCTAAAAGCCCTGTGGGGTTGATGCTGGGAGGGGGGGTAAATACATGTTTTTGGGGTGCGGGGAAGGTGCGGAAGTCGATTAAATACAAATCTTTATATTTTCAATTTTTGGGGTGTGGGTTGAGTTCGGCAAGTTACGGTACGGTGCTCATTTCTTAAGAGACCCAAACATTTCTCATTGCCTTATGCGCCAAGACCTCCCCTCATTACCTCCCCGCATTAATGTGCATTTTCCTTGTCTACACTCCGCCCCTGCAGAAAAATGAGGTGGTTCATACCACTACACTGTCAAGAAGAGAAGAGGGCGTTGGCCAACAGCTGCTTCAGCCAATGTTTGCTCAGCCCTGTGGCTTCAGCCTCTGCATAGCGTTGAACCGCAGTATTTATGTACTCATGTACTCATACAAGTAACGAAGATTTGCAACATTATATAATTGTATGCTTGACTAATAACTAGTATGTGGTGCAGCTTTTAGTTTATAATTTTTGCTTGGCGTGTTTTATCTATGCTACAATTCTTCTCCCTGCAGGCATTTTTTTAAGTGCCTTTGTGCCTATGATGTACATTTTTGTTATTGTTGAGTGGGTAGTCTGCTGCGGTATAATGGCAGGCCAGTTTGTTATATTATTTTATGACATTGTCAGATTTGCGCTTTTTTACATAACAACAAAGCCTGGGGTGAGATGAGAGTGTCTGAGCCTGCAGCGTGTGATTTTTTGGCTCCTGCTTTTTCCATCGTATTCTTCATGAACAACAGATGATGTAATTTAAATGCTGAGGTTACTGCCAAAGATCTGCGTGAAGGAAATAAGTTGGTGCATTGCTTCTCATCAAGCTGAAAACGAGCAAGAGGCTTAAAACAACGTCACGGTTCCAAGTTGGCGTTTCAAAAGAAATGCTTCAGAAGGGCCTGAAATCAACCTTGTGCCCCTGCATGAGTGGTGATGTACTGCTATACTTGGTTTTGCACGAATTGCGCGAGTCACAGTCAAAACTACAGTAGACTTATATACACTTGGAGCATCTGTCGCAAGAAATTAAGGCTCTTTAGTTAGGTTAGGGTTTTAAGGGGTAAGGGGTAAGGGTTACACAGCTATATCCGCCAGCGAGGGCAGTTGAGCTATAGCAAAAATAAAGGCAGCTTCAAGAAGAGAAGGAGGCCAGACTGAACAAGACACCAGAAAAAGAGACAAGGTCAGTGATCAAACAGAGCAAGGCATTTGTCCGCAAAGTCAGCTACTCCTACGGCATCAG
>Ga0307968_1000359_pt1:0-27500 | contig 31122 bp, 34 predicted proteins | sample OrgLakmetagen650_FD_201834 | JGI IMG/M metagenome (GOLD analysis project Ga0307968, IMG submission 201834) | Saline water microbial communities from Organic Lake, Antarctica - #650 | ecosystem: Environmental > Aquatic > Non-marine Saline and Alkaline > Saline | place: Antarctica: Organic...
ACAAACCACAAAGGGAGAGAACATGTGGATTAAGTAATTTACTTACTAAGAGGTTTAGAGCCTCGTTCTCAGTCATGTGAACATGAAGCGCAGTGTAAGAATATTAGCCCGCGAAAAAACGGACCTTACCGTACACCGTACCGTATCTTACCGTATATACGGTGCCAATTTTCAAAAATACGGTAAAAACCGTTCTTACCATACTGTACCGTATTACCGTACAACGTACCGTACACCGTACTGCAACAGCCCTGCTTATTTTAGGGCAATTGGGAAAGAGCGACAGTATTGCGTGGGTGAACACGAGGGCAGTAGGAATTGGCAAAGGATAGCGTGGCATGAAGACGTTACTTTATATCAGCTGGCCTTCCCTTGGAAATGCACCTCGTTGCAAAAATGAAGTGGAAAACGGACATGCCCTCGTGAGTTCATTCAACTAGCTCTGCCCCTTTAAGCTCTTAGAATAACTTCTCCTTGTAAAGAATGAGTTCTCAGTAAATAGCTTGCTGTTTTTTGTTCCCACCTTCCCACCACCTTAAACACAAATTTGTGCACCTCTGTTTGCTTTAATATGCAGAGAATGCAAACATCTCCAACTCAATAGCATTATTACAACTTGCAAGGGCATCTGATTCACACTATGCTTGCGTGTTGCTTAGTTGGGCACACGTTACATTGAAGTATGTTGTATTGAGTAGATGTTGCTGCTTCAGTGTGGGGATGCAAGTGCAACTATGTGGGTCACCAGGTGCAGGGTGAAGACTTGATCATCTTGTACAATTTTGAAGCAGCAAGAAAGATGGGATTCTTAGTTCATGATGCAGGCGATGTGTTGGCCTCTGATGGCCCACAATTATAGTTAAAAACAATAATGATGGCATTTTTTATGTGATGCAGGTGATGTGTTGGCCTCTGATCAGATGGCTCACAATTATAATAAGAAACGGTAATAATGACACTTGTGATGTGATGCAGGTAATGGTGGACCTTGGCTTCTTTCCCTCAGCTGTGGAGGCTGCCCGGGCACGGGACTGTGCTGCCTTAGGTCTCAACCCTCACGTCCGCCTCAACTTTAAACCATCACAGTACACGTGGGTGGTCGTGCTTGTATATTTGCAACGTGGTTAGCGTGGCTATCTTGACGTCAAATCACCATAACAACTTGTGGAAGACCCTGCTCAAAACATTTTGATGTTCTTTTGTCTGCCTTAAGGTCAAGTCACTGTTGTGTATGTGGGTGTACCTTCTTGTGCTTTTCACATGTCCACCTTGACTCTCATCTACTGCAGGCACCGTAGTATCTGTAAGCCTGTAAGCTACGCTAACAAATTGATCCTGCTGTTCCATTTGCTCAGGGCGTGCATTGAAATTGTTCTGCTGCTCTTTTTATCCAGCTGCTGCTGTCTTTTTCTGGCTTGTGCGCTTGGTTATTGCTGTCAGTGTTAAATTAATGTGAGTTTAAGGCAAATACTGGGATGATGTTTGTTAAGCAATGTATCCAGGGGAAGACCATCGTGCTGTTACTCGCAGTTTCAACCTTGCCACTTTTTGCTTGCAGGCTCTTGCAAGTCGTTGAGGCTGTACTGCACGTGACGAAGGTGTCCCACCGTAACAAGCAGATCGTCACGGCGCAGATGCTTAGGGATTGTGTGAACGTGGCCCTGAATGTAAAGGTGGGGCATACCTTTGTGATTCAAGTTGTGTATCAGGCACGATATGTACGTGTTGCAGCATGAATATGGAATTACAACACGTACTCTATCAGCGATGATGTTAGTAGATATTTGGTGCAGAAAAGAGAAGTTGCACACCAGCCTTGAAAGATTGCCAGGATTCGATAAAAAGCTAGAGTCTCATTATTGTGTGCTTTGCCACGGGCGTCATTTTGGGTGTGTGATCTGCATTGGCTGCAAAGCGTGGCTGGCCAAGTGATATCCTTGACTCCAGTAGAGAGTCTATGTCGTGCGACACTTGATAATGATGTCAAAGTTGCTGCCATGTGGATGCCTCATCTTTGAAGGATGTAGTCCTAATTCACAAGAGGCACACGTGTTCCATGAATGCTCCATCAATCAGTAAACTAGCATGTCAATGTTGAATGCTCCGCCCATTCACGCCCTTACATACTCTTGCTGCAGTCTGACTCCTCCACCGTTGCCACGACTGCGGACATGCACAAGGTTGCAGCCAAGCTCATTGAAGATCACATCACAACTGACGGAGCTGGACCAGGCATCTCTCACCTCAGCAGCGACCAGCCAAAGTCGCAACCACCTCAACAACCTCCGCCAGGTGCCTCCCAGTCACAGCCGCTTCCAAAGCATGATTCCGTAATTCAGGGGCACAGCATCACAGAAGAACGCAAAAAACAGATGCATGGTATGGCCAAAAGTCACACTGAGCAGCAAGGACCGGAACAAGCCCTCCCGCAGAACACAACAATGTCCTCAGCACCTGCAGTAGCAGCAGCAGCAGCAGCAGCAGCAGCATCAGCAGGATCGTCAGTGGCACCATCATCAGCCCTCGCACAAGCAGACAGCAGCACAGCAGCGCACGTGCAGCAGGCAAGCAATGGGGAGCAGGCGGGCAGCAGCCATCAGCAGCAGGTCGCCTTAGCAGGCATTCCTCCTCAACCTTCCATCCCTCAACCCCCCGCTGCCCCACGCCGTGGCCGACCCCCCACCAAAGTCAAAAAGGCCCAAGATGTCCCCCCTCCCCCTGCAGCCCGCAGCTCCCCTGCCGCTATGGCTGCTGCCTTTGCTAACTACGAGCAGGCGCGGCAGGCGTTGGCTAAGGGCACAAAGGCAGGCCCCTCTCAGCTCATGGGTCAGGTTGGCTTGCCACAACAACCCTCCCAGCTGCAGGCTGCTCCTCTAGCACCAGCACCGTCTCAACTCAAGCAGGATGGCCACTCCTTGCCTGCGCTTGCCGTGGATGCTCCCGGCCACCCCCTTGCCGTTTTATCAAGTGGTGCAAGAGCTACAGAGTCCTGTCCCCTCCAGCACCCGCCCCCCACAGGTGGCCCCATGAACGCCGCTGCCAGCGCCAATCTCCTACAGGGTGCGGGTACCTTTCCCCTCCCATCCAGCAGCAGCCCTGCACTCCCAGATGGATTTCAGCAGCTGCCCCCACCTGCCCTGCAGCAGCAGCAGCAGCAACTGCCTCCTGGTGCAATGAGGGGGAATCTGTTGGTCAATAATCTTGAGGCTGCTATAAAAGGGAGTGCTGGAGGAGGTGGCAGTGAAGGTGCATGTGCACCAGCTCCAGAACTGCCCTTTGACCTCAGCCTGCAAGTGTCTCCCCAGCAGCTACAGCAGCAACAGCAGCAGCAGCAGATACAGCAGCTGCAACAGCTATTGCAGCAGCAGCTGCCTGCACAACTGCAGCTGCAGCAGCAGCCGCTGCCACAACCTAAGCAGCAGCAACACCAGCAGCAGCACCAGCAGCAGCCGCCGCCGCAGCAGCAGCAGCAGCAGCAACAACGAAGCGGGAGTAGTCCAGCTGGCAAGTCCAGGACAGTAGGAGTTAAGATGGTACCCGCTGGGGCACGGAGCGGGAAGTGGGAGGCACGGCAAGGGTTTCCAACGCCCTCTGGCGGACGTGAGTGTGTGTGTGTTTGTATGCGTATGTGTGCGTGTGCTCGCACGTGTGTGTGTGTGTGTGTGTGCGCGCGTGTGTGCGTGCGCGTGTGTTATGTGGATGTATGTGACCTAAGTCAGTCTCTTACATTTTATAGGAAATTTTTAACTCTTCACTACGGTCTCTAATCAGTCAGCCTTATAATTGTAAGGACTTATTATTGTTGCCTATTGTCCCATAGGCAACGGCCGGCTGGCTTTCCCTATTTCCAGTTTAATGAGTGTTGTGTGCTCTGTTCTCATTTTTACATCATGCTATGCAGTTGATACGCTCAATAGTTTGTATTATACTGTCCTGCTTTTTTGCTCTCCCTTAAATCTACAAGCGGTTTGCCCTTGTTTGTAGAGATCACCCTGAAAACCCATCAAGGGGCTGCATTGCTGTTCTTTGGGACAGTCCAACGTTCCCAGCATGCTTTCCTTTCTTTTGTTAAGCCATGCCATCCACATTTTTTGCACATTCACGCAGCCACCCAAATGGCGTTGGTGGGTTACTTCAACACCATGGATGAGGCGATGCGTGCGCGTGACTGCGCTGCCATGGTAGTGCCGTCCGCCATGCTTAACCATGCAGCATCCTGCTACACACTTGGACAAGTCTTCTCTGTGGTGCGTGTTAACTCTGCTGCGCACTTTATAGAAGTAATATAATGCCTGAACCAGCTGGGTCTTGTGTAGCTGTGGAGAATTGTGGATTTTTGCTTACAGCAACATATTGCTCAGGATTGGTCAGGACCATATAAACGTGGAGTTTCTCGTAGGGAAATGTCGGTTAATTGCAGCGCATACGTACTTATCCCTTTGTTGTGGCCAACCCTGTTGACGTGCATTTCGTGAGAAGCTGGCTCCTGGGCGAGACCTTTGGAACTCTCAAATCAAGGTTACCGTAGGGTACCGTACACCAATCCGAGGTTTGAAAAACCCAATTAATAAGCCCCAATGCGAGCAATGCGAGGGGGGCAACACATAATTTATAAACACAAAGCGAGCCTATGCGAGGGCCTTCTGGCCCTATGAGCTGCACCTTCATGCGTATGCACGCGCGTGTGCACGCGTACGTATGCGTGCGTTCACATGTGTGTGTGCGTGCGCGTATGTGCGTGTTTGTGTGCGTGCGCGCACTTGTGAGCGTGTGTTGTGTACGGTTGTGTGCATACTTGCGTGCATGTATTATGTACTTGTGCGTGCGTGCGTATGTGTGTGTGCGTGTGTGTGTATGTGTGCGCGCGTACGTGTGTGCATGCTCGTACGTGTGTGCATGCACGTAGGTGTGTGTGTATGTGTGCATGCATGTCGGTACGTGTGTGTGCGTGCACATGTGAAGGGAATGATGGCGCCCTTCCTCTTGGTCCTTCTCCCCAATAGAGGGCCAGCCTCTAAAGCTGTTTGTCTGCCTTGGGGGCCTTGAGGGGCGGCTTTGGGAGGCTTTCCCGGCCTGTCCCCGTTCATGCTTAAAATTATTTAATTATTACAATGCGAGCTTCGCGAGGCCCTTGTAATTTAGATATTAAATTGCTCCCGACACACCGCGAGGGGGTCAAAAAAGTTCGCGTAGCGCGGTGATATAAGTACCCTACGGTAGTACCTGTATCATCCCTATTTCTCGCCTTTTTCTTACATTACTTTATTATGTATCAAACGGCAAGTAATTCTGTAAACCATCATTAGCGTCCTCCGCCAGAGTGTGTTCGCTTCAGTGGGAAAATCTGCAGATTTATTGGCAGCGAATTGTTGCTTCCTGGAATCAGGTAAAGGGTTTAAAACGCCTCTTAAATCAGTCACATTCACAGGATAACACTTACACAAACTAGCTTCGCAACGTTGTGTGCCTGTGACAGGTGCGCCACATGGTGTCTGGCTGGCCCTCTCATCGCGCGGCTGAGATCCTGCGCTTGTGTGAGAGCAACGCGGTACGGCTAGGTGTGCAGAGTGATCGTAAGGAGCCGCCCTTGCCCTGCCTCAGCTTGATGCGGCGGCGGTCACATGACAAGCTGTTGGTTTTGACTCTCAAGGTAGGTCGTTGGAGTGGCATATAAGGAATAAAGTAGGTATGAACTGTACAAAGTTTATTAATGGAAATACATGTGTGGCATACTTTGTGGAGTGAGATTTTGCAAAACAAGCTGCTGATCATCACGCTTGTGGTCAGCGTTCATGCAGGAATATGTAGCAAAATTGAGGTGCTTAAGTTGCTGTAAATGAGCATCATGTTCAATAAAAGGCGGACTGCTGATGGAATCGCTGACGGTATGGGTGGTGTGGGACAGCGTCAAGTATACATTGAACAGCATGGCGTGCAGCTTAATAGCGAACCAAGTTTTGAAGCAAATTTATGTTGTGGACCCATTGAAGCAGTTCACGGCAAGCTTGAAGCAATGATCCAACTACTGTCAAAAAGGAGGGAGAGCAGGCAAGGGAGCAATTGCAGGGCTGCTAAAACATGTAGCTCCAAAATAGACTAAAGCAGCTTGATCCTACGGCTTATTAAACGGTCCTCCATCATTTCTGATAACACGCAGACGTGGCGATATTATGAATGTATGCTTGTTCTTAACTTGACCAATTTTACATGCAAACATCTCCACGCAAGACACAAGCTCTCTCCTTCCTGTGCAGGTGGTGGAGAAGCAGCTTAGCCCGACAGAAAAAGTACCGTACGTGATGGTGCACATTCAAGCCCTTAAGGAGCGTGCCAAACCAGCAGGCAAGGGGCAGCAGCAGCAGCAGCAGCAGCAGCAAAAACAAGGCAACACTGCAAGGTCTCCGCAGGGACGGTCAGCGTCTGCAACAAGCATGCAGGTGTGTGCCAGTTTTGTGTGTCAGGCCTAGCAGGACATGCATGTTTGGATGTGCATGTTTTCGTGCGCAAGCGTGCCAGTTTGATTTTGCATGTGCACTTCAAGTCAAAGCTACTATGTCTGTGCCTTGTGGTTTGTGGTGTTTAGTGACAGAGCCATATGGCCACACAGAGTGCCGTTCCATGTCACATGTAGATGTAGTTACTGACATTTCTTTGTCAATCTCAGTTCGTTCCTATCTTACTTCTCCAATCACCCCATTTTTTAGCAGTAACAAGCCTCCTGTCCTGCTTCTGTCGGCAAGCCAGGTCTGTTATTACCTCAAAATCATCACGTTAAGTATCATGACATCTTCTCCCTAGCCTTGCGTGACCTCAACCTTCCAAAACACTCACACGCATACACACACAGATACACTCACATACTTGCAATCGCGCGTGCAGGCTGGTCCTAGCAGAAGCAGTAGCAAGCCCCCTCCCTCTATGATCTCCACAGACGCAGCTGCCATGTTTGAACAAGCCTCCCGCGTACTTCAGCAGCAGCAGCAGCAGCAGCAACAACGTGGGCAGTGGCCCCAGGAGCCCCAACAAAGCCAGCCACAGATTGCCCTGCACGCCCTACAGCCCCTACAAGGCCTCAGTCTGCCTGGAGTGCACCCTGGCCAGCAGCCACTGGAGGTGGGTGAGGGAGGAAAGGAGCCGTTGGTCAGACATGGCGCAAGGATGTGTGTATTCCTGCGCCTGTGAGTGAGCATTGTAGGAAGCAGAGCCTGACCAGGCAGCGACACGTGTCTGCACTTCAGTTGAGAAAGAGTAGGAAGGAAGTTGGTGGCCCATCAGCGGAGAACCCCTGCATTAGCATAGAAGGGGAGTCATGGTTGAGTTTTTGATAACTGTGTCTTTAGGTCTGGAAGCTGACGGAGCATCGGTATGTCGGCCAAATCAACTTGACGCATCACACAGCTTTCCCAGCCTCCTCCCAGTGCATGGAATTATTATCATAAAGCTGCAGCCTTTTGTCACAAAAGCTATGAAAGTTGCTACAGAGGGTCCTCAATAGTAATTTCAGTTTGGAGCGCAGAAACCTTTTAGTGCTGTCTTTTCGACCCCCCTTCTCTCCTCCAAGAATGACAGCGAGCAAATTTGCATGCAAAACCGATCGCACGTGCAGATGCCTCCTGGTCTGGACGCCTCCCAACTGCACTCCTTCTCCCAGAAATGGATGAGCAGCTTTGCAGGCTTCGCAGGCGCGCCTGGTAGGTGTTCCTCTTCTATGACGCGCTGCTGGCAATCAGAGAACCCCTCCTGGCCACACGAAACAACTGGCTTGGCCAATGCCTTTTCGCCCTGCATGCCTTGTGTGCACGTGGCCAGTGAAAGAAAGTATTTGTAGGACCGCTTTTCTACTGACTGCACGCACCTGCGTGCACACTTTGCCAGTGGAACTGTCAGGCTCCCTAGTTTAGTAGCTAGTACGGACCTCAGCTTTGTAGCTAGTACGCAAGCTAGAGTAACAGCGATGGCAATGCCTCCTGACATCCTCAATACCATAGCTACGCACATGGGTGTGAGAGCCCTTTCTGAAACTGCCTTTAACGCACGAGGCAGTAGATTGCTCACAGATGCTTCACCTGTGGGTCCCCTCACTTGTAATCGCCATGGTTGTTCACCACACCAATCACCCACGTGCCCACGTGTTATCAAGCTTCTCGCACTGTTCCCTCCAGTATGTGCTCTCTTGCGACCTCGTGCAACCACGCACAAACACACGTACAGCAACGATCACGCATACGTGCAGCTGACATGGAGGCCCTCTCAGCCAGTCTGCAGTGCCTGAGTGACTCCCATGCCGCAGCAGGCGGCGGAGGTGACACCTTTACAGGTGGGTCAGGGCGCAGCTTGTCTGTGCTAGGCTTTTTCCATCTTAAACAAAAGGGGGACTGCCACAGGAGGAGTCAGTGTGACTAATGTATCTTTTGTACATCTCAAGCATCGTGCCCCTTTTTGTACACCTTGTACTTTTGTACACCTCCAGCATCCAGGAGGTTGGTGATATATTTTGCATGGAGTCACCGTCTTTGCTCGAAGCTTCCCATTAGCATGCTGGTTGTGATCCTGTGCGGGCCTCTTCTTTTCATCACCTTTATTTTGCATATCGCAGTATCACTGACCTTCATCACTCCATGTTCAAAAGCAAGCAATAAGCTTGGCTTCCCGCTTGTGCCCCTTGCGTCTCAGATAAACTGCTGCAAGGTCTGCCTGCCCCCGCTGAGGGTCTGCCGGCCGAGCTGAGTGCTCTCCCGGGCATCGAAGAGGCCTTGCGCGAAGCAGCTGCGTTTGCTTCCAACAACACCGTGACCAACAGTACTTCCGCTGCTGTTGCTGCTGCTGCATTTGAGGGGAGGTGCCCCAGCACCACACCCCACGAAGTGCCCACTGCCCCCAGTCCCATGCCCCCCCCTGCCAGCACCAACCCTCAAGGTACGAGCCATGCTGTAAAGCATGTGTATGTGTGACATGCTGTGTGCTTGACAAGCAGTTGTTGAGGGGTTCAAGATCCCAAATTTTACCTTTCTGGCTGTATGGAGTATGGGAACACACACATATACGCATAAAAGTACTATCTGGACTCTGGACGCTCGCAGCTGTTCTGCATGTTCAGACTCTTAAGATGGATCAGCCAGCTTCTGCAAAAAAAACAAGTCGTTAGCGCATCTGCTTTGAGCAATTTAGCCCCTCTTAGCTGCCCACACAGGCCGTGTTATGGCTGTGTACACGTAACTGTGTTCAAAACACTCTCTGTATCTTGACTAAATATTACTCCCGACTCAACTCATACAGAGACAGAGGACAGGGTTCCCCCCTCCCCTGCCACTGCTGCTGCTGGAACCTTGAGCAGAGGCCTGTCCATCAAGCCAGAGGGAAGTGGCAGCTATGGAGGTTTGGGCGTAGCTCTACCAGGAGCGCCAGGTATTGCAGAAAAAACGAGTTGCGCGTGCGTACATTTTCAAAGTTTGCATTCCAGCATGCCCACCACGTGACAAAAGAGGCACACAGTATCTTGGAATAACACACACGTGCACACATATTCACACATACGCAGATGGTTTCCACTGCCTGCGTAGTTTTCTTCTTTCCTCTCTTTTTCTCACATACACACAAGTGCGCACACAGTTACCCGCCTGTGCAAATTTACACACACAGGGAGCGCCACCCCTAGCGCCCCCTCCCCCCCTCCTGCTGCTCCTACCCCTGGTGCACGTGAGAATCATCCATCCTCCCCTCCAACAGCACTCACCGCAGCTGGCCACATGCAAACCCAACCCTCTTCCTCCTTCAGCAAAGACACAGAAGGTGTGTGGATGCATGCAGCCAGCTGCCAGCATCAGCCATTGCTTGGTTTCCAAACCCTCAAGTGCTATTGATTTAACCCTTTCTAGTTCCAGCGAGCAGCCATACAACCCTGTTCCATTCTGCATCACTGCTCTGCACTGCTCTGCACCGCACACTACAAATTACAGCAGACAAGCCACTTGCTCGAGGGCGTGGTAGGCCCAGCAACAAGGAGCTGGCAAGGCGGGCTCAGTACCAGGCTTCTCTAGAGTCACAGCAGCAGCAGCAGTTGCAGCAGGGGCAGGATCAGGAGCAGCTGTCGGTGCTTAACCCAGACAACAGGGAGGCGACGCTTGCTCAGATAATCTTGTCTCAAGCTAACCATTTAGGAGAAGGCAGCACAGCGCAGCTAGATGCCAAGAAGGAGGACTTTGCTGGAGCAGCAGCAGGTAACGCTTGGGCGACCCTTGTGCTGTCTCCATGATGCCAACTGATGAATTCATACCAGGCATGCAGGCTTTTCCTCACCGTAAGGCCTTTAGTTAGAGCCGGTTTCATTGCGTGCACGGCGCTTGCTCTGTGAGAGGTCACGCACTTGCACCCACAGTTTCAGAACCCCCAATGTCATCCGCAGGGATTAATGCGTACGGGGATGATGGCCAGCCGGTGAGGAATGATGGCGCCAACGCTACTTTGTCTGGCAGTGCAAGCGGGCCACTACCCCTGCCTTCTCCCTACTTTGCCTCTGGTCTCAAGTAGGTCCTGAGCTGGCTCCCCCCCCCACCACCTATTTTGCTTTGTTGCTTCCCTGTTGTGTGCACAACTAGGCATAAAAAACCCAAGGGTCAGAGAAAAGGTGTGGGAGTTCGAACAGGAGCGGATAGATAAGGGAGGGGATAGCGTTATTCTTGAAAGTGCAAACAATTTAGCTCCTGCCATTGTCCTCAACTACACAGCATTGCAAGTCTGTTTAAGCGTAAAACCCACCCTGCTTGTCATTAAATTTCAATCCATGGTATGTGCAATCGTAGGTACGAGCCCACACCCCAGTTCAGCTTTGACCCCAACACCTTGAAGCCATGGGAAAAGGTATGTTGCAAGATAAGGATGCAGTCATCTAGGGCGTAAACACTAGAGCCAATCTACACCATGTCCTTGCTGTGCACCATTCATCTCTAATGGTGCAAGCCCAACCAAGGCTACTTACAAATTTGTGATATGAGCTTGTATGTTGTCGATGCACAGGCGGTGGAGGCAGAGTACAGAGCGGCTGCACAATACGTAGGCGTGAGGCCAGAGCTGAAGGAGGGCGAACCAAGGAGTGCTCTCAAGTAAGGCGCTCACACTTAAAGGCTGAGTCTGTGTGTAGGTAATGTATGCAGTGTGTTTGTGTGTGCTTTTTCTCCATGCTCCCTACACATGCCTTGATTTGGTCCGGAGTGGATAGAACTGGAGTCACCAGGAACTCTGAGATTTTTGTACGCAAGGGAGGCCTTTTTGTTGGAGAGCTACATCCATCTTCATTGCTCCGCCTGCAACCTGCCTTTCCGAAACTCACCCAAAATCAAAGCACACATCCCCTCCCCCCCTTCCTGCTCCCCTCCCTACACAGGTTCATATCCAAGATTACTATTCCCAAAGACCAGAAAATGGAGGGCTCGCCCACTTTCACCTTGCGCGAGCACCCTGATGCAAAGAGCGCAGCACGTGACCATGATGCGTGTGCAATTGGGGTGTTTGGCGTGAGTGCCATCGCGCACCTCAACTTCCCCCTGGCTTCGTATGGACTCAATGACGTCATCCGATCGATAGACCGCATGTGCATCCTGGTGAGAGTGGTATGGACCAGATACATGATGGAGTTTGTATAATCCAATACTGAGTATCCAGAAGGCCGGTCAGAACCGTGCCGTATGAGTGGTTTGCTGCTTAAACTAACGTACATGCACCGCACAAACATATGTAAAGTTTTGGCCAACCCTATTTTTCTGGTCAATGGACCGCGTGTGTGCACCTTAGTTAGTGGTGCACCCTGAGAGGATGCATAATGCACTTTGTAATTCAATTTGACAAACTTGCCAACTTTGAACAGCAGAGTTGGTGACGTCATCCGATCCATAACCAGCATGAGAGGGTAGCCAGCACGACCATCTTCATTCCCCTGATCCACTTTCTACCCTCTGCCCTGCAGTACCCCGGATTCCGCATGCGCCACTTGTCCTATGTGCTGGGCTGTGCGTGCGAGTGTGGTATAGACATATCTAACTCGCCTGCCCCCATTCGGTCGCTGGCAGAGATTGCCACCAAGGTGTGTGCGTATGTGTGCGTGCGTGTGCGTGTGCAAGCCACCCAAGAACGTGAAGGCTTGGTCCACTAGGCAGCTTTGGTGACTCTCTGACATATGCAAACGCCCTCTCTTGCGTCATTGCGTCATTGCCAACTTCCATGACGCCGCCTGACACAAAGTCCTGTGAAGTGAGCTCCCGTACGAGCTACTTCCCCATGACGTTGCCTGGCGTGCAATCCTTTTTGATGGCAAAGTTATCGTGCATGAGTCGCCCCTTTGCTCAAGAAACCTTTATTGGGTGGAGCTCCAGCTTTCCTTCCTGTTTAAATGTTTCATTCGAACTCTGCAGCAGCTATTCCAGTGACAAAATCCATCTTTGTGTGTACTGATGTACTGATATCTTCTAGTGTAAGGTTACAAGGCATCATCTTTGTGTGAGGGTAGCTTACGTGGAGTTCTGGCTAGCTGTCAATGAATGTCTAAACATCAATTGCATAGGTCCCTGCGCAAAATGCTATGATATTCCCTATTTGCATCTTGGTAAAGGACTCTGACACGTTGTTTGGAGCATCAATGATGTGGCATCCACAGGGCCTTGCGATTAAAATAAGCTCCAGTCCATTCCGTGCTTAATTATGCATGTAGCAAACAGACACGTTGTTCAGAGCTCTTGTCTAGGATATACAAGGCCTCAGAACACTGTCTCCTTTTTCCCTCCTTTTGAAGGTGTCCTAAAGGCTAACCCTAATTGCCCTAAACCCTTGCCTGAACCCTAAACCCTCAACTGTAAGTTATCTCTACCCCTGTGCTGACAGTTAAGAGCTTGTTTGTGTCTGAAGCCCAAGCGCCGTATGTTTTGTGTCTGCTCGAGGCCCTCCTTTCTGTTCAAGGCCCAATTTCATGTCCTTTTAGCCTCTTAGTCATCACATTTAAACATGCAGCGCAAGCAATGCACCTTTTCCAATACATACACGCGCGCACACACACACGCACATATACATGCGGCACCTGTGTTTCTCACAGCAAAACTACAAGTTTGACTACGGGGTGTGGGAGCACAACGCCTCCTCCTGGCCCCGCAAGCAGAGCAAAGCCGACAGGGAACTGGATAAGATAAATCTGGACCCTAACGAACGCTCCAACAAGGGCAAGCGGGGTCCTTATGTAGCGCCTCCTGCCTCTGCCCCTGCCAAGCCCACACAACCGTCACCCAAAAACCACCCCATGCGTTACATTGGCGTGAACAGAGAGCAGCAGGTGGGCACTTGTGTGGGTTTAATTCACAAAAACCACCCCATGCGTGACACTGGTGCGAACAGAGAGCGGCAGGTGGGTGCTTGTGTGCGCTCTATTGACATCATGTGTGATGTGAGCGGTTTTGAAAGTGTCGTTCCTGGACAGCCAACCCCAAAGAATGTTGCAAACACGTCATTAGCGTGGACAATAGATCAGTAGGCGATTGCCAATGTAGGCGCGAAGCAGGACTTGTAAGTTTTGAGCAGCTGACAGCCTAGAGTGTGAACAGGTGCCATCAATAGTTTGTGTTAAGCAGTGTATGGTCTAGAGTATGAAGGGGTGTTAATAAATACAGTGCGAGGACACGAGTTGAGAGCAAGAGGGCAAAGGGCAGCAGGTGAGGTGCAGGAGGAGGCACGGTGTTGCAACTCTGGGTTTAGGATGCAAACTACTCAATGCTGTGTGTGCGCGTTCGAGATGTTGGCACTGTGCATCAGAAGTTTAATGGTTTAGGGCCTATGACGTATCTGTGTCAGAAGCAGGCATGTTTGTACCGCGGGCGTTGAAGCTGCGATGCGTTTGGGGAAGTTGAGCGCCCTCAAGATAAGAATTGAGTTTTACACTGCCACTCATTTACTCATTACTTCCTCTAAACCTAATTTGATCATCAGCATTGTTTCTTGCGCTTAATGGCTATCTACCAGAAAAGTGGTCTAGCTTCAAAACGAAACAACGTATCCGCTACGTCACATTGCACAGGGGCCCTACAAAGGCCAGTTCATTGCAAAGCAGTCTGGACCCACCGGCAACCTGCGCTCCCCCAGCCATTACCTGGTGAGTATGTGTGCCTAAATGTGTGTGTGCGCGCTTGCGCCTGTTATTTTTTGCGTGCGTTTGTGTGTGAGTGTGCTTGTTTATGATTGTATGTGCATGAATAGATGAGTAGGTGTGTCTGAGGTGAAGGATACAGTTTACAAGGATGGGCCTTAATGCGTACGGTTGTCCCCACAGGTGGCACACGCTAGACTGTGCCGTTTAGCTTTCTGCCTATTTGATAAACCCCTTTGTCTTTTCCAAGCTGTACACACATGTTGACGAACTCATACCAGCCTTATAGCATAGATCTTAGCAGTCGAATGGGGGCTGTGCTGCTCTACACATGTTTGCATGCATTTTGCCATTTTGCCGCAAATTGATAGGGGTAAAGGTTAAATAGCCAAACTTTCAATTACCAAACTTTTTCCAATCCACCTGCGCTCCAGCATATAAGCTTCTTTTGCATTATGCTGTAATCCTGTCGTGTCAATATTGGTGCTGGGGGTCTGGATGGGATATGCTGCGGGAGGGAGGGACCTGACAGTGTGTGTGAGATTGGGTGCAAAATTAGATTTGCCTGTGCCTCTAATCCATAGATCCGTGCCCTGACTGCGCCGAATGTGCAAGCCCTCCATGAGCTTCACATGGCGCCAAATGATGGCTTCCACTGTGGATGGACAGTGCAAATAATCTCAGATAGAATCAGCTGTTGCTGCCTGTGCTTCCCGCTGGTTGCAGCTTACAGGAAAAATAAAGCTTTCCATCGCAACTTTTTGTGTGTGTGTGTGTCAAAAACGGCCAAGGGATTGGAGAGGCATGGTTGTACACAGTTTTTGGCACAGGACAGCATGTGTTTGGGTGGGCCAGCCGTGGGGCTGACCACAATCAGCCTCACTGCACGTGCTGAGTTGCTAATTAATTAGGTATTGCCCGAGGTTCTGGGTAGTAGTAAGAGGAACCCCCTTGCTCCTCTACTACAGGAAGGCTTACGAGCACCAACTCAATTCTCATTTTGAAATCCATGGCCCCTTTTAATTTGGGTATCTAATGCTAAAACTTGTCGTTTTAAGTCATCCCGCTCATTTGAAGTGTCTGCACTCACATAGAGTCTGAGCTCCTCCTCCTCCTCCTCCTCCTTTCCCTCTTCCTGCGTGAAGCATCTCATGCTAACAAAAGACCGAGTTGGTTGTGCACCACTCTGCGCTTCCTCTCATTTGTGCGCGTGTGATTGTATTTGCTTGTGCAGATTGTGGGCTACTTTTCCAACCCTGTGGACGCGGCACATGCCAGGGACTGTGCGGCGTTGGGGCTTCAGGGTAACCCTCGCCTTAATTTTCCAGCACAGGAGTACAGCAAATCTCAAGTCTTGGAGGTGCGTGTGTGTTGGCTAGGCTGGCTGGCACGCACAAGTATGGTTATTGAATCAGTATGACTGGAAAATGGTGAATTTCAATAGCAATCATGTGTGCAGCAAGTCTTGGAGGTGTGTGTGTGTGTTGACTGGGCTGGCACGCACTAATATGGCCGAGAAGATACATCTGCAGATAACCCATCAAACATGCCTTTCCCCCCATCTACCATTTACCTTATAATTCACCGACACAAACGCTGGCACTTTTGCATCATTTTTTGCTGATTGCCCTTGATGCAAGAGCTCCCTTATAAATAAAAACAGAGCTCCTTCTGTTCCTCAACATACTCTGCACCTCCACTGATATTCACCCCTCATCCCTCTGCTGCGTCTTCCTGTCTTACACTTACGTTTACCTACTTGCAAAGCGTTTCTTTTTTTGTCTCCCCTCTGCTGCAGGTTGTGCTGCCCCTGATCCTCCCCAACATCAAGTATCTGGCTTCAGACATCGTCGACCAGGTGTGTGCACCACCATCAAATGTCCGTTTGGTGCCTGTTTGTGTAATGGTAATTCGTGCGATTGTTATTGGCATCAGCTGCAGGCCTTGCTGACCATGTGTGCGTTCGCACCACCACCGGATGTCACTGAGTGCCCGTCCATTCATTGGATGATTGCTTGTGTCAGCGTTGACCTAGATCAGATATCGTTTTGTCACATCAGCAGGGCCTGATACCTAAAGTCAATTTGGACTATGGTCCGCGACACTGTATAAGCTGTCCGCAAGCGGTGATAACATTACAAGCATGGATATAGGAAACAGAGGTGTTGCTGTCGGACAGCGAATCACCTATGCTACCATGCTACCATGCGCCTATGCTACCATGCTACCATGCAATTCAAACCCATGACCCCAGAGAGTCTGGCCTGCAAGGATTCCGGTCTGACCACTAGGCTGTCAGGGCTGCTGCCTGAATGCATATAATTCGGAAGTCGTAACAGCTTTTCAAACTTACGTGCAATGTTCTAAGCAGAAGCTTCCAAAATCAAACGGCATGATTCCACAGCTGTAGCCAACCCTGCTCTACCTGTACATTCCTACACACCCTGCTCCACGTCTTTAGGTGCACGCCAACGTCGCCGCAGCCTCATGCCGCAGCGACCCTGCATATGCGGCCAATGTCACCCCGCATGCCCACCTCCTGGAACAGCTGCCTCGCTCCTTCTCAGGTGCAAGTTATAGGCAGTGCTTTCGTCAGAGAGGCTGCGGCTGTCGTTGACTGGGTCCTTTGCCTTTCACGTTGTGTTTGCTGTCAGAACAAGTTTGTCCGTTCTGGCAACAAAACAAGTATATCCGAAAAGGTTGATGCTTTCATTACGCGAATGAATATTTTGGGAACGCAAACTAATTACCCCTTAGTTGCCCAGGGTTTTGCCACCACAAGCGCATTGCCCTTGCTGCAAGCATCCTCCTTTATTCAATTCTCAACTGTCTGCACAACCGCCTCCCTCCAGGTGTTCCCTCCTCCTCCAACGCCAAAACTCAATCCCTCAACAAACCAAGCACGCAGCAACAGCAAGCTTGCTCCTCCCTTCCTCCGAGCCATTCCTACGTCCCTGGCACCACACATCCCTCCTCCACCCCCGCACCTCGTGGGGGTGCAGCAGCAGTGCGTGGGCGGGGTGTGGGTGGACGTGGTGGGCGTGGCTCACTTGGCAGGGGGGCGAGCAGCGGAAGGGGTAATGCAGGAGGTGCAGGTAGCAACAGCCAAATCCATTCTGACAGCTCAGCTGTCGCCCACCAGCCAACAGGCTCAAAACTCATGGGCTCTGCAGCCATGCAGCATCGAGGCAACCACCATCACCACGGCGCACACGCGCATTCGCACGCCCACCTCCAGCAGCAGCAGCATGCGCAGCGGCAGCAGCAGCAGCAGCAAGCACTGCACGCTCAACAGCAGCAGCAGCAAGCAGAGCAGCAGACGTTGCAGCGGCTGGTGCCTGCAGCACGTGAAGCAGACCAGCTGCTGCACAGCATACGACAAGCGCTGGCGCAGCGTGTGCGGCTACAGCTGCAAGAACAGGATTCAGGGAGGGTGGCTGTGCACCTGCACTTTGGGGATGTCAAACCAACAGGTGCGACACACACCCACAGCTGGTGTGTGCGGATCTTGTAACCCACTTCACATGAAGTTGCGAGGGGATGCTTGCACGCAGACACGGTCATTTTTATGTGTTGCACGCACACATACATGCTGGCACACACGCTTGCACACACATTTACACTCACATACATACATACACTCACATACGCACACACACACACACAACAGGTGGCGCTGCACCAGGAGTATCAGTGCGTGTGCACATAGAGGTGGAACGGCACCTTCGTGCCTCCCTTCAGGCCGACCTGTCCCACGTACCCTCCCTACCCTTTGACTCTGCTGCCATGCAACACATTTCGTTCTGGCAGCACCTGGTGTCCCTTCTCCCTCCCCACCAGCAACCATCGTCTCAGCCCCCCGCTCTCGCAGCGCAAATGGTGCTGTCCTCCCCCACGCAGCCACACTTTATGCAGCTGCTGCTGTCTGTGCTGCCCAGCAGCACACAGGCTGCGCTGCGTGGCGTGGCGGGCGACCGCAGCACAGCGCAGCAGCAGAGCTTGAGCCCCTCCCTGCTTCCTGCGCTTGCGCACACGCACGCAGGTGGCAGCAAGTCTGTTACCTCTGGGGGCCAGCAGTTGCCATCGCAAGGCCTGGGGCGGGGACAAAAGATGAAGGCCTCGCAGCAGAAAGCGCAGATGCAGCAGGAGATGTTGCTGCAGCAGCAGCATGCGCATGTGTTTGGCAGCGGGGGCAAGCGTGCACGCAAGGCGCAGCAGCGGGCTCAAAATGGGCAGCTAGAGGGTGGGGAGAAAAAAGGAGCAGGCGTGCCGGAGCAGCGCAAGCGGCGGAAGAGGAATGAAGCATCAGGTGAGGCGCACACGCGTGTCTTTGTGTTGTTGTGCACATGCTGGCTGTGTATGCATTGTGTCTTACGTGTATTTGAACCGTGTAGTACAAATGTTACATATGAATCATGTAGCACGTATGATATGAATCGTGTAGTACAAATGTTACATATGAATCATGTAGCACGTATGATATGAATCGTGTAGTACATATGTTACATATGAATCATGTAGCACGTATGATATGAATCGTGTAGTACAAATGTTACATATGAATCATGTAGCACGTATGATATGAATCGTGTAGTACAAATGTTACATATGAATCATGTAGCACGTATGATATGAATCGTGTAGTACATATGTTACATATGAATCATGTAGCACGTATGATATGAATCGTGTAGTACAAATGTTACATATGAATCATGTAGCACGTATGATATGAATCGTGTAGTACATATGTTACATATGAATCATGTAGCACGTATGATATGAATCGTGTAGTACATATGTTACATATGAATCATGTAGTAACACGTATGATATGAATCGTGAAGTTCATATGTTACATATGAATCATGTAGTAGCATGTATGATACGAATCGTGAAGTACATATGATATGTATGCAGTGTAGGTAAGGGGCGTTGTGCGCAGTGCCATGCCCTTGTACCATGAGCAGCAGGACTGCTGCTCCTTGCTTGAGCAATTAGCATGCGCGCACTCGTGATTGTTAAACGTTTCACTAATAAGACTTAACCCTTGGATTTGCGGCTATGAGTCATGTGTGTGGTGAGGATGAGAACGACAACAGTGCACCCGATCTGATTACTTGCACGTACTGGAGACAGCCAGCAGACGCCTGCTTTGACACTTGCATAACATAATGCTGTGTGGTTGCCATCCATCCATCCGACGACGACAACCTTTTCCGTTACCACTCATACAACTCGATGGCACTCATCCCTCACTTAGAAATCGCTACATGTATTTTGCAAATGCACGTGTAGCCGCGCCAACAGCAGCGACTGCCACGGGAAACAGCAGTGAAAAGAGTGAGGAGGAGAGCGAGGAGGAGGAGGAGGAGGAGGAGTTCCCACAGTTTGAGGGCGACGATGAAGAGGGTGAAGACGAGGAAGCCAGGTGTGTGTGTGTTTGAGTGTGGGTGGGTGTGCGCTTGCGTGTGTAAATAACATTTCGTGTGAGAGCTTGTGTGAATAGCTGTATATGTGTATGTGCGTGTGAGTTTGTGTGTGGGTGTGTGCATACTGTATGCACGCGTGTGTGCGTGTGAATCTAGAGGGGTGTGTGTGGGCAAAGGTGTAGGAGGCCGGGGCAGGGGTGAGGTTTGTAGCGGGAGGAATGTCTGATGTATGATTCATCAATGTGCATCAAAGGCAGAACACCGTATAAGATTATGCAAGTGGGTGTGCATTTTCGTATATGTGTACATGGTAACAAGTTGCCTTTTTCTGCTGAGCAGGCCCCTCTGCTCGTGACAAGCTTTCCCTCTGCCTTGATTGTGTGAAGCTGGGGTGTATCGTACTTGCAATGTGGTGTTATATAGGCCTACATTAGAGCATACGTTGTAAGCTGAACTTTGCACCCCTTCGACCATTTGCTACAGCGTTGAAAAACATAAAATACCACATCAGTGCTGGCTTTACAAGGTCAATCCAAGTTGCAAAGAAAGTGAACAGAGTGAAACATATTGTGGTTGTTTGAGGTGTGTGTGCACTGTATAAATATTGTACTTAGAATAGGATGAGAACATGGAAAGCATACTTGTACGGAAGAGGAATGTGCACAGATGCATCCTTAATGCTTTATATGATCACACAGAGGCATCCTTAATGCTTTGTATGATCACACAGATGCATCCTTAATGCTTTATATGATCACACAGAGGCATCCTGAATGCTTTATATGATCACACAGAGGCATCCTTTATGCTTTGTATGATCACACAGATGCATCCTTTATGCTTTATATGATCACACAGAAGACAACGAAGTACACACACTCATACATGCAAAACGGAGGTACGCATCCTCATCCTTCATGTGTAGGGTCGGCCAGAACCGTATATATACGGTGCATATACAGTAATTTCCCCAGGGACATCACCAAATATTCGGTCATATACGGTGTATATATAGGGTATTGGCCAGCCCTATTTATGTGACTACAGGGAGGAGAAGATCAGAGAAAGCACACCCATTAAAAACTAAAGCGTGCCTTTCATTATATGCATGGTGACAGGGAGGAGGAAAGGCGGCAAGTTAAGCGGTCTAGGGGCATCCACCCGAGCTCCCTGCCGCTCACCTTTTTCTCCTACTTTGGCGTCACCAAGTGCGTTGCTGTGTATGGATTGCCCATAGACAGGAGGTATCGGAATTGTGGCATTGTGTGGAACCCAGGATCAGCAGAGCCTCCTTTCTGTTGAAATAAGTGTTGAGCGATTTGCATCGAATGGCATACCGTACGTATTGCCAGTGTGTTGTGCGTCTTACACTTGGATTCGCACGAGGGTGCAGCCTTGCTGCCCTGCGTTAGTTGCTACAAGTCCATTTGATGCATGTGTGCGGAGCAAGGCCAACAAGTGTCCAGGCAGTTTTGTTTTCGGTTTGTGCCATGTTTATACGTAGGTTGAGCCTCTTGGCTTCAGCCTTGTAAACTATGTCTGTTCTGTGCCTGCTTTCAGTGCTCACCTTCTTTACGCAGGGCTGTCTGGTCTATGTCTGCGGCGTGTGCCTCCTAAAACGTGCGCGCACATTGAACGCACACACACACATACATACACACACACATTGCATGCAAACGAATGCAAGCATAAGTATAAAGACACGCACTTGTGGACGCCCGCACACACTTTAAAATGCACACATATGCATGGGGCACATGCTAAGTGTCACTTCCTCACATTGCACGCATTTCAGAGAGGGCGGGAAGGCAAACACCCAGTTCTCTGCCAAGGCTGCATTGATCAACAAGGACGGCAAACAAACGTACATCCTGGTGCGTCCGTACACTTGTGTTGTCCGTGTGTACGTTTGTTTCCCTGTGTCCATACATTCTGGTGCGTCCGTGTGTCCGAACACCTCTTATATGTGTGTGTGCTTGTGTGCGTTCTATATTTTTCACCAATTCATGTGCCAAGGCTGTATCTACTGACGCATTTGCCAAGGAGACGTGTGTTAACGGTACGTCCAGGAACATGAAGCACAAGGGCGTGGATGTAATTCTTCGGCTGTGTGTGCGGCTGCCATTGATCATGCATTGAGAAGGGTGTGCATTGCTCATGTATTCAGTGAGAAGATTTAGGTGCTAGGAACATGTGATAAGAACGTACCAAGTACATGTTGCCTGTTATTGATAAAGTAGGGGAGGTGGTGGTATTGGGTCAAGTTCGCCTTTAAGTTCACCCTCGCCAAGCGCAAGTAAGCATTTCTTGTATTGCAGAAGCTAGCCTTTTGATTGAAGGTTCTCACAGCACGCAGGATGAGCACAGCTTGACTCATTCTGCCTGGACAGACGCAGGGCACTGATTCTGACTGCAAACCGTGATACGACTCACCCACAAAGGCGTTTGCCAAAGCATCACCAGACGTGGCTGAATGATAGTCTGGTTGCACACGTATGCACACACATATACACACATACACACACACGCACGCACACACACCCACATACACACACACACACATGCGCGCGCATAAATATACGCAAACTCACACACACACTTTTTTGCAAATCACAGGTTGGCCGTTATGACTGTGAGGATGATGCTGCCCGTGCTCGAGATGTGGCTGCCATTTCGTTGGGGGGCAGCGTCAAGCCTCGTCTCAACTTTGATGCTGACCACTACTCGCTGGAAGCTGTGCGGCTTATGGTGAGAAACATGCGTGCCTGAAATGATGTGTGTGTGTGTGAGCGCGTGTCCTTGTGTGTGCTGTGAGCATGAGCATGCTCTTACACAGGTGGCTAACAGAGGGTCCAACCACAACTGGCGTGGTTTGATACGTCATTCTGACATATATTAGACACACGCATGTGTACTTGCTGACACCCTCGTTTGCATACACACGCTTGCGCACCACACAAACAACCACACACAATACTTGCGCACCTGCAGCTCATGACCCTCACTGAGGAGTACCCCGCCCACTTCAAGATGAGCATGCTCTCTGAGGCAATGCGCAATGCAGCCAAGCTGGGCGTGCGTGACGACCGTGATGCCTCTGGCTTTCAAGGTGCGCATGAGTGTGAATATATACATATATATGTGTGTGTGTGCTGTACAAGCAGAAGCTGCAGCTCACCACATCCCGTTCAAGCCGCAGTCCTTTTGTTTGAACAGAAGGCCGTGTGCACATGTGGGGATTCACTGCCGGGTATTCACTGCCCGCAAAAAACTATGTTGCCATTATGTCATGTGTTGCTCGGAAGTAAACGCGCCACCACACAGGGGCTGACGCCACACCTCGCCCCTGGTTTTGTTGCATGCAGGCAGCAAGAGTGGGATGATGGACATTGATAATGCATCAGGTCCCGGGAGTGGGAACAGAGGAGGAGGCCGTGCAGGGCGGCCGACACGGGTGAGTGCCCTTTCCTTGCCTCTTGTCTCTGTGTGTGTGTGTGTGTGTATGTGTGTGTGTATGTGTGTGTGTGTGTGTACATACGTGTGTGTGTGTGCGTATGAGTGTGAGTGTGTGAATTCCAGGTGTAAAGGTGTTGCGTGTGCGCGTGGGTGCTGAGAGTTGGAACAAGGATAAAGAAATCACTATTAGTGAAAACTTCCTTCTGCTAAGTGTGTGGGGTGACTTTTATGTAGGTGTTCAGGGTGTGCGTGGAGGAGGATATGGCCGTACAGGCCTGCCTGCATAGTCGAGCGTTTTCTGTTATTGTGTGTGGTTGAAATTGTTTAGGTGCGTGTGGGTGTGGGTGTGGGTGTGGGAGCACGAGGGTTTGATTCATGTCCTTGACTTTAGCAACTGAAGAAGTGCACCTTGTGTGTGAGGCCTTTGCAGATGCTTTTGAATAGGGTAGGGAAATTACGTTCTTTGCATGCACACGTCAAGTACCACTATACAGATGTCCAGAACAATCAGACACATGAAAAGCTAGACACCGATTACCCCCTTGATATTTCACTCCCCCTCACCTACAAAATTATTGGAATGCACATACACACACACTGTTGAAACTGCACAAGTTTTGTGTGACTGCCCTCCTCGCAGGCTTCTCTGGAGCAGCAGCAGGCAGCACAGCGGAACCCCTCTTCCGGAAGCGCGCGACGTCAGTTGAAAAGGGAGTCTGCGGTGAGTCAAAAATGGGCAACCGCTTTGCTGCTAAAGGAGCAAAGGATGGTGGTGACATACAGCTAGTGATCCTTTTCTGCTGGCTGGTACAACTCGACACACACACACAAACACACACACACACACACACACACACACACACATCACACGCACAGGCCTCAGAATTGTGGCAGGAGTTGCCGCCCCCCTCTCCCCCCCAGCCCAACGCAGTGGTCCTTCGCATCAGCGTGCTCTGCCCCGAGCCTCCACCTGTCACAACACCTGCTGCTCCCACGGTGGCGCCAGCTGTTCATCCTAGTGGCACACCCACACCAGCTGCAGACACACCTGCCACTGCTGCTGTTGCCACGAGTGTAGCAGCAGCGCCGCCGTCAGCTGCCAGCGATGCCAACGCATCCCCTCCTCCTCAACCTGTGGCGGCAGCAGCAGAAGCAGCAAGAGATCCAGCAGCAGTGGCAACGAATCCAACAGCAGCAACAACAATAGACGCAGCAGCAGCAACAACACTGAATCCCGCAGCAGCTTCCACAGCACCCACAACGGCACCACCACCCTCTGAAGGAGCTCCCCCTTCCTCCGCTGCTGTGCCCCTCTCAGGTATGACAGCATACAAGGGCTAGGTATTACCAACCGCTGTTCAAGCTTGGAAGGAGCCTCCTCTCTGACTTTGCCCAACAAAACCGTCTTTGTTGCGGTGTCAGCTCAGACATTTTTCAAGGTTCAGGGAAGTGCCTGCATACACCTGTGTGGTCTTTAGGCAACGTCCCCACGGGCTTTGACTGCCTGCCTGTAAGGGAGTGGAGGTGATCATACATGTGGCGTAAGGCTTATCACAAGCTACAGACAAGATTGATTCATACCATTTCAAGCTAACCCCCACTAGAAATTGCATGTAAAATGCTCAAATGCTATATGCACAGCCAGCGTCACACACCTCACACATACAAACACATGCACATACATATTTACGCACACACAGGTGCACAGGCGATTCAGGTGAAGGATCCTTCCCTGCCCGAACAGCAGCCGCTTGTGCGTCTGGTGTCTGTAAGCCTGACCCCCACGTACGACAGCGCTTTTGAATGGGGCAATCGTCGTTGGCAGGACAGCTCGTACCATGAAGAGCCGTTGGACATGCTGGCGCTGCTGGCAGCTGCGGAGGTGGACGGCAAGGGGGCAGTCGGCAGCAGAGAGGGCAATCGGACAGGGCTGGGTAGAGGGCTGGATCTTGGCACGTTAGGGGGAAGGGGGGATGAGGGCGGGAGGCATGGCAAACGTGTGCGTGGGGGGGATGAAAACAGGAGTGACAGAGAAGGGGGGGCCAGGGGGGGGCCCAGTGCAAGCAAGCGTGCGCGGCAAGGGGATGGAGAGGGAGGGCAAGAAGTGTCTGGGGTTGTGGTTGCTGTGAGTGGGCCGTTGCTCAAAGCAGGGGACCCAAAGCATGTGCAAGTATCGCATGCGGAGCAGTACCTGCAGCGGCTAGCGCGGGAGAACTACGACGTGTTCAGCGCGGTGTGTGGGGGGGGGGAAGGGGGGCGATGTGTGTGTGTGTGTGCGCGCGCACGCGCACATGCCTGTGCTTGCGTGCGGGAGTGTGTGCTGGGCATTACCTCTAGTTGCAGTGTTGGGAGCTAATATAGGGCTTTGTGTGGACGCAAGGGAAGTGAGGTGGCACGCAATGTGGGTCATGCATATTTTGTTCACCTCATATAATCTGAACAGCCGCTGAACTCGCTCGTCATTTGCCTAGGTGAACTTAACCTTCTAGTCTCCAGGCTGTTTGCTGACCCTGCCTCCTGGATTTGCATTTTAACAGGCGGTCAAAAATATCGTGCGTGGGCGCAAGGCGGCTCAAAAGGTCAGCGGGGAGGATGGCAGTGGGCAGGCTACTGGAACTGCAGGAGCCATCAAAGTAGGTATAGCCAGCACACATGTTTAAAGTTGGCCAGAACCATACATTGGATCCATATATACGCACATATACACCGTATATAACTAGTATATATTGTACATATAGAAATTGGACCTCTACATATGTACTTCATAGGGGAATCATTTTGTAGCTCTGGAAGAGCTCTGTCACGTACTCATCTTGGGTTTACTAGGAAGTAAAAGATTGGGGAGCCATGCTTGCCCAAAAAGGCCCAAGACCGTTTAAACACGCAACCGCACAAATTCACTGACACGAAAGTGTGTTAAAACCATAAGCACGAGACATTTTCATCAATTATCTTTATATATGTTTTCTTAACATGTATGTCTGTATATTCTAGTTTAAACTTGGTGTGAAAAATCATTCTCCTCCCCCTCTTCTTCCCCACCCCACCAAATGTTTGGGAGTGGGCGTGTGTTGTGCGTGTGCCTGTATACACATGTGTGTATGTAATGTATGTGTATACGCATGTGCGTGCATGCTTATGCGTGTAAGCATGCGTGAATGCGTGCACGCGCGTTTGTACGTGCGCGTGTGCATTTGCATGTGCATGTGCGTGCACGTGCATTTGTGAATGCATGTGCACGTGTATGTGTACGTGCGTGTGCATGAGTGTGCATTTGTTTATGTGTGCGTTGTGCATGTGCATGTGCGCGCGTGCAGGGGTGCGCGCATGCATGTGTGCCTGTGTGTATGTGTGTGTGCGTGTGTACATGTATGTGTATATGTGTGCACATGCGCTTGCGTGTACGTGTTTATGTATTTGTGTGCATCTGTACGTGATTGCATGAGCCATTCCTACTCCAGCATCATTGCCCCCCCCTGGAGGCCCACTTGTCCGCTTAGCTACTGGCTTGCATGAGGCTCAAACTCTGCTGCTGCTACCATGCAGCTTGCGTCAAGAAAAACGAAGTAAACAGTAAATAAAAAAGCTACACGATCACAGCGGTTTCTAATTCCTGACGTTGTGGAGGTCAGTCAAAGGTTGCTTTTTGCCATTCATTCACGGCGTAAAAAAACTGTCTAAATCGTATACATACAGAACATATACAGATCGCAAATATATATATGCCCAAATAAAATGTATGGTCATACAGAGTGATTAAAATTGTAAACGGTGGACATAAATACCTATACGGTTTTGGTCAACCCTAAAAATGGCACATGAAGTCCACACTGCCACACAGGTATTCACAAAGGACGTATAGCCACATGAGTATGCACACACATATATATACACACACTCTCACACACATACACACCACCACATACTCCCAAACGTGACACCACTTACACACATACAAACACAACTTCATTTGCTGTAGAGTTTTAAGAGCACTCCTAAACCCCTGGGGCGCCCCCGCAAAGTCCCCCGCCTCCAAAATGATGAGCGGCAGGTGAGAGTTATTATGAAAATTCATATCGTTCATTTTTTGAAGTAGTGACCAACCTATGCAGTGCCATTTTAAACCTCATTTGCACTAAAGAAGCCAAGACGTACCCAGCTGCTTCAGTAAGAGGAGGAGGAGAGTCCACCAGGGTTATCTGTTGCATGAATAATTGAGGTGTTATAAAATAGAGGAAAAGTCACAAGTAGCCAAAGACAAGGGGAGGAGAGGACAGTCTGAAAAGATTTGAGATGGAAAAACTAATTCACAGGGGTAAAGTGTATATATGCGTTGAACAGTCTTGCCGCACTGCTCTTGAAGGAGTGGCTCATATGCGCAGCTTCCTCGAAAAATGTATAACGTATAAGAGTTGCCTGTAATTGAGTGAGAAGTAGGTACTGTTCATCAGAGAGTGGATATGCCTACAGCGGTTTCAAATTCCTTGTAGCAC
>Ga0307968_1000360_pt1:0-5000 | contig 31118 bp, 41 predicted proteins | sample OrgLakmetagen650_FD_201834 | JGI IMG/M metagenome (GOLD analysis project Ga0307968, IMG submission 201834) | Saline water microbial communities from Organic Lake, Antarctica - #650 | ecosystem: Environmental > Aquatic > Non-marine Saline and Alkaline > Saline | place: Antarctica: Organic...
GGGTGTGTGTGTGTGGGTGTGTGTGTGTGTGTGTGTGTGTGTGTTTGTGTGTGTGCTTGTGTGTGTGCGTGTGTGTGTGTGTGTGTGTGTGTGTGTGTGTGTGTGTGTGTGTGTGGTGACTGGGGTTGAGCGGGGAACCTGGTCAACGCCTTAAAAATTGGGTTCCCCCGACCCGTACGCCTTACCGCAGTAGCAAGTCGGCTTTGAACCACACGCACATACCTAAACATGAGAGGACTCTCCTGCCGTGGTTACTCCGGGAGTGCTCCGGGGGTAGGTTTAAATGTTAACGAAATGCGTTCTAATTAAATTTGTATTAAATGTCTGATCAGAATGCGACTTGGTACAGACAGGTCTTCTATTGACGCCAATTTCGTTACCAGCCGACCAAAACTGCATTGCTAGCATTAACGACGGTGTTATGTGGATCTAAAATGTGGGTTCGTGGAAGGGCATGCTGACAGAACCCCGCCTGGTTTGACTTTCCTGACGTTCTTTGGATTAACTTTCCTACCTCATTTTTCTTTGCCCCAGCCAGTGAATCCTTTTTTCGTTTTTACAGCCAGCTCAATCTCTTCTCAATCTTATCTTAGGCTGCAATCTATTTTAACCGCTCACTTTCTTGCCTTCGCCTTTCTTGTCACAATTTTCTAGTCCAAAGAATGTGGCATGACAGGATCAGAAGGCCTGATGAGATCAGGATCTGTAACAAACGTGACTGGCACACTGTTCAGGACGAGCAGCACATTTTGCTGGGCTGTCCGCGTGAACATCTTGTCAGCCTTTGCACACAGCATCGCCAGCTTGTCTTCCCAGCCATCTCAGTATTATGAGGATAGCCCAACTTATTTGAGGACCTTTTTGAACCAGGCAGATCTGCTTAATGCTGCCTCTTTTATGGCTGAGTGCCTGCCTAGCCCTTTTCCGCAACTGCCTAGCCCTTTTCCGGGAGTCCCTGAATATTTTTCTAGCGCCTTTTTTGATTCGGTTACAGGCTTTTCCCAAACTTCCGCTCAGATGCCCCCCAGAGGCATATATAGCGATGTAACTTTACCTTACTTACCTAAAGCAGCTTTTGCACTGTCTAGGCAGGAGGGTAAAAAAAAAAAATAGTGGACGTCATGCCAAAATTCTCGGCGGGAGGCCCAAAAAGACCCCCCACCCCCCAATACTGCTCCCCCTGGAACGAAAAGGGTACCATTCTGCTCCTTTTTAAATTCTGCATCCATCTGCATACTTACCAAGATATAGGTTGAGCAGCCATGCCAGGCTGGAGGCTTTTGTAATCCAAACTAAACTTAACTAAACTTACCAAGATATGCAATCGAAGTGGTACAGATTTATGGGGCAAAAACTGAGATACGGACGCCCATGCACACATGACCTACCAAGCACCCACAACTGACTTACACAGCCCATGTTGCCTCATTTCTTCAAAGTTCCACTGAGTATCTTATGCTGACACTAATCTGGAAGTTTGGAGTGAATCGCTGCTCCTTTGGCTTGACTCAACCCGCGGCCTGCACCCAAGCGCGTTTGCCTTTGACTTGTGGGCTTGTCCTCAGACCCCCCATTTAGCCTGATTTCCTCAAAAAGGGTACCAATAGACAATTCACGAGCTCAGGAATCCATTGATATATTTAAAACTTCGTGAAAGTGGATCAGAAATATTCTGGAGGGGGGGGTCCCAAAAAGTCCAAACCCCCTCGAGGGACCACCCACCCCCGACCCCCTCGGATCGCACCCATTTATATATCAATCGATAGCTCTCAATCTCAAAATTCCGAATATATAATTTCTAATGGGATTGACCCTTGACGTCCAAAAGTTATGCTCACTGGGGCCTCCTGGTCTAGGTCCAAATTTGAGATGCATCCTCATGAACTCATGAAAACCTTCTGCAAAATGCGCCTTTAAATATACGGCATACTTTTGGTCATCGAGCAATGTCAATAATATAAAATATAAGGTGTAGAATATAAAAATATGACAAGGCCTTGCTTGTTTAGCTTGCAAAATTACTATTAAACGAATGCCAGCTACAGCCATGATACAGCCGCTCATTCAACCCTGAGAAAGAAAAGCCTCTGCTGCTGCTGCTCCTTTCTAACTCCCTTTGTTCAACTTGCTGCTGCAACTTTTTTAGCCATCTCAGCGCTATCAGTTCGTTGTTGCTGCTTAATCCATGCAAGCCACTGCTACTGCTGCTGTTGCTGCTGGTGTTCCCGCTGCTGCTGTCACCCAAGGCGCTGTCCATCAACCCTGCTTTGTCTGCAGCACGACTATCACTGGCTCTCCCACTCCAATGGCCTGTTTCGTCCAAGCCACAATGAGATTCACCCCCTTCCTGGACAGCAAGGCCAGAAGGCTCTTGCTCAGCCAGCAAAGAGGAACCCAGGAGGCCACAGTGAGTGAGAAGAGACGCAAACCTTGAGGAACGCCCTTGATGGGGCAGAGGCAGCTCACGGTGAGTGACACGGTCGTGAAACATGGAGGTGGCACTGCTGCTGGCCATACTGCTGGCTGCGGCAAGGTCTGTGGGCTCTTCTAACATGGCCACTACGGCTTCATGTGCATGGAGGGTTGCATGCATGGAGTGCATGCGTGCCTCGATGCGCTGCAAAGGCAACAAAGCAACAGGGTTGCGCGGTTCACTCTGCTGAGAGGCATTACGAACATCATGTCAATTGACCATCAGTTAAAACGACAAGAAAGTGCTGTTTTTTTATGAGCCAATTGTGTTTTGGCGTTAAACTCATAAAGAACGGTTTGAGATCAAAACACACACACCTCGGTTATGGTTGCGTACAACACATCCTCCTCCCACCCATTTGCCTTAGAGGATTCTAGCAGGTCGTCCATGGCAATGGGCTTGCCCACCACCACTTGAACCTGAGAGTAGAAAATGGGAGGGCAATTAGGCAGCAGTAACGGTAATCATCACCAGCCAATCTTCAGCTGTGTCTGCTAGGTGAGAAGGGGAGGAGGAGTAAGCTGTTGTACGAGATTGAAAGCTAAGGGGACGAAGCGGGCTTGGAAAGTGCAATCGACAGCACTGTGAGCAGCAGGCAATCGTTTATTAATATTTCTCGCAGTACCATAAAAAGCACAAGCAGATGCCCTAAAAGATAAAGAAGGCGCATGCGACTAAAAAGAGTGTGTAAGTGACACACGACTTCTGCCCTTTTATGTCTGGACGCTATTGCTCCTTGATTTATAACAAGGGGCATACAGTTACAACCTCCTGTCTGATAATCTGACTTATATACCAATCTCTTCTAGGTTCATTCAAACAACATTTTGCACGTATTTGAAGAACCCATGTTAGCTTGCTACCCATGAAGAGTATTGGCAATTGGCATGCATGTCTTATCTGCAACCCTTTCTGCAGTGGCAACATGTTGCCCAGATCTTAACAGGGCACAACATTAAGATGCTTTCAATTTTAGTCATGATGTGCAGTAGATATAAGCACATGTATGGGACACCTCCCTTTTCATAACCCAATTACTTGTGCTGCTCTGCAACTCCATCACAACCCATGTTGGCTGATGGTCAGATGCACATCCCCTGGAACAAGTATAGACTTGTGTATCATGCTCACCGTTTGCCCAACGCACGGCAGCAGCCTGCCTACAGGCATGACATCCTCCATGCCTGCATGTATAAAAGGTAAGACCAGGGGTGGTCTCCCCCCTTGCGCCACCGCCTCTGCCACCAGGCGGCCTACCCCCTTCCGAAGAGTTCCCATTTTGGAGGGTGTGCGTGAGCGGGTGCCTTCCGGAAACACATGGACCTGTGAAAGGGCAACGGAGCTCTTGTGGCATGTGTGTGTGTATGTAAATACATGAAGTAAGCGCTAGAGCAAGGCAGCTTATAAATGCAGTGCACAGTGCACCATACATGCATGTAAACTTAGTATTTCCTCTTGTACACAACATATCTCAGACAATTCCCCGTGATTGCACAGCATTGCCCAATCTATATAATGCATTAAATGTTAAATGACAGTGACTCTGCTGTCCCCCCCCCTTCACTCTATGCACACACGTGACACCTGCCCTAACTCACCCAATCTCCCGCTGCCACTCGTGACTCTGCAGCTGCCATGCCTGGTTGCCGCATGCCCGCCCCGCGCTGCACAGGCAGCACCTTCATTGCCGTGAACAGCTGGCTGAGGCCCGCGTACTTGAAGCAGCGGTCACTTGCGCACAGGGTCCACCTTTGGGGAGAGACGAATGCTTTTTACAATCTGAGGCTACTTAACGTATGCTGGTGCAATGTGATGGAGATTGACTCAGGGACAAAAAGGCACATTTCTAGGAATTTCCATCAAGAAATTACGGTAAGGGACATTGAGTCGGGCAGTGAATAAGTGGCGGCTCTCAAAGCAGGCGCGCCATCTGCATGTGGGGCACAGCAGCTTAAGTGTGTACGTACAAAGTGCAGCTGCAAAGGATGATGATGAGGGAATGCTTTTGACATACCATACCTTTCTTAACTCACCCCGGGTAAATAACGTTTTTTGCCCTCCGGCGTGATACCGGCATCGTAAAATATATATTTATTCAAAGGCTCCGGGGTTAACCGGGGTTAGCGAAAATATTGTTTGGTGCGTGAATGAACAGTGATGAGCGGAGAAGGCCCCTCCGCCCCCCCCCGCTCCCCTCCCAGGCCCCGCCTCGGCCCCAGCACCAACACCAGCCCCAGCGTCAGCAGCACCGGTTGCAGCCAGGTGTGCTGTAGACGTTTAAAAGTTTTTCGTCAAGGCAGCTACAGCAGAGAAAAAAGCAGCATTGCAGCAGCAAAAGGAGCAACAGAAAGCTGACCTAGCCAGGCTGCAGCAGGCAAAAGAGAAGAGGGCTCAGCGTGAAGCAGCATCAGCACACATGCAGACGCACAAACTCGCATGCGCATATACACACACATACACACTTGTACGCACGCACATGCACACGCACACGCACACGCACACGCACAACAAGCGAGAAACGAAGACA
>Ga0307968_1000360_pt1:10000-30000 | contig 31118 bp, 41 predicted proteins | sample OrgLakmetagen650_FD_201834 | JGI IMG/M metagenome (GOLD analysis project Ga0307968, IMG submission 201834) | Saline water microbial communities from Organic Lake, Antarctica - #650 | ecosystem: Environmental > Aquatic > Non-marine Saline and Alkaline > Saline | place: Antarctica...
GAGCACTTACCATAGATTGGTGCAGCTTTCAGATTACGTACGCGGAGGTGCATGTGTGTCTTGCATGGTCTGTGCTTTTTAAAGCAGGCTGTTTTCCCTGCAAGTAGGAGGGGTGGGGAGTGTGCCTTGTACACGTACATATACATGTACCTGTGCATCTCTCTCAATGGTGTTAGAGTAAGGACCTGCAGGAAAGGTGGGCTGCACCATACATATATTCATCACACACAGGACATATTTAAAGTTAGCTGCATCTCTCCTGGATAACTAAATCATCAGTGCCCTTGTTCATACAACCCACCCCACAAGCAGGTGACGACGACGGTAACGAGGCCCTGACTCCAGCAACCTCCCAGACATCCTTAGAGCACCAAGCCAAGCTGAGAGCCATGGCCACCTCGACTGCCAAGCTGCTGGAGGAAACATCAGGCTACATGGCCGGCGTACGTGCACAGGTAAACAAGCAAGGATCAAGTTGAGGGATAGAGCACAGCTGCAGAGCTGGCTGAGGTTGGCGTGCAGTATTGACGCGGCCACAAAGTGGGAAAAGGTGATTGACATCACGCTGGCGTGCTCACACTCAAGGATAAAGCAAGTGGCCACAAACAGTTCCACCAGTGAGCACACTTAAATTTCAATGCATTTCTTGGCTCGCACAGGGTGTTGAGGATGTGGCCACCAAGAGAGAAAGAGAGGCCCGGCGGAGGCGCATGCTTGTCGAGCAGCAAGCCACTGCTGCTGAGGCTGAACGGCGTGTAGAGGCTGAGGCACTCCTCAATACTCTGGCCCGGCAGAGCACACAGGTAGGGTGGGCTGGACTTGCATGCACGTGTGCTTTACGTCTTTGGGTGAGTGCGGAGTGAGCCGGAAGCAGAGCCTTGCAAAAGAAGCAGTGCACTGTTGGTGCAGCATTGTGTGCAGAAAGGCGGTTGAGATTGTACAGCTCATTGCCCAACATGTAAGAGGGTAGAAATGGCCATAATCGCTGGAAAGCATTGTAAATACACCTTATGCTTATGGGTCTAGCCAACCTACAAAAGAGCTAGGCAAGTCAAAAGCGTAGCAGGTAGGGTTGACTAGGGCTGTGGCTCCGTGTATGTGATGGCAACTTCCAAAGAAGCAATAGACTCTAGATTCCTCTACTCAGGGTGTTCATTCCTCTTTCTATTCAAAACTCACATAGAATGTTTCAAGGTCAGGTAACCCGTTTAGGGGACAAGATTGTCATTCATCATTGGCCGTGATTCTGGTACTACAAGACATGACCTCATATGCACGTTAAAAATAAAAAGTGCTTAGCATGTTCAAACGTTAAAGTGCTAAACGTGTTCACGATTCCTGACCTATGATTGTATTGAATCCATTCTTGTGCGCAGGAGCAGCAGTTGGCAGAGCGCCTGTGGCAGCTAGGGCAAGAGCAAGAGGTGGGGGCAGGTCATGGAGATGATGTTCGGGAGTGGGTTGCGTCTTCCTTGTGCACGGGTCGATGTTGAGAACATAGTTTGTGCTTCAGTGCGTCGTTGACAGCAATGTGCTGTGGAAAGCGACAAGATCTTGGATGTGATGACACATATGGCTGTGTTGTGCCAAGTGGGGAAGCGCAAAGGCAACTGTGTTGGTGACGTATGGTGTGTGTGCCGGTATCTTATGGGGTATCAGGAAGGTAATAAAGGCTGGTAGCAATGCTTTGTGCCTTCCATTGGTTGTGCAAATGGAGGTGGTATGAGGGATTTCCTTGGGCGGAAGCAGGCACAGATCACGTAAACGAGCTTGTGCACGTCACTCAAAATTATACATGCCTTCACCTTGAACACGGTGCACAGGCTGTATGTCAGTTACAGATGGAGGTTGTTAGGAGGAGAGGGAGATTCGGTCTCTACTGTCGCTGCTTTGCACACACGAAAGGCATACACAAAAATACGTGCGTGCACACATGCATGTGCACTCTTGTGCTCAATACAACACCCACATGCAGGCGTGCAAACAAAATGCACACACACACGAGTTATCCCAAGCTTTTAAACACACCAACATACACACATGCGTGCACCTCCTGCAGGTCATGCGTGAAAACCGGCTGCTGCGGGAGCAGCAGTACGCAGCACGAAGGGCACAAGACTGGGATGACACCCTGAAGAGGGAGCATGAGCTGCACCGCTCACTGCGGCAGCAGTACGATGCTGCAGCTGCAGCAGAGCGGGAGGCGTGGCTGGCCAGTGAGCGAGCTCGCAAAGAGGCAAAGACGGCAAAGCACCAGGCTGCTTGTGAGGTGAGTGCAAAAGGTTGCTCCCAGAGCGAATCATGTGTGCTCAAACGTTTGTGCTGTAGCCGCCTACCCCTGTAGGCAGTTTGCACTTGCCATATCCTGATGTCGGCCGCCCATTTATTCATTGGTGCGTGCGTGTGTGTATGTGTGTATGTAAGTGTGCGTGTTTTTGTGTTTAGGTAATTGCGACAACGCACCTGATTGATTTGTGCACGTACAAAACAAGTGTGAATTGATGCTGTGCCCTTGTGTGTGCAGGTCATGGCCTGGCAGCTGGTGCAGCTGGCAGAGCGCAGTGCAGAGTACCGGAGCAGCACAGGGGGCTTGGTGCCACGGAATGAATGGCGGCGGTGGCTTGCCATGTTTGTGCATGGTGACCCACAGCTGGGCGATCCTGTGGTGAAGAAAGTACAGGTGCGTGCTTTTACGGTATGCATGTACAGTAGTGACCACAGAACATGTCATGCTTATGAATGCATTTCCACAGCTGGGCGATCCTGTGGTGAAGAAAGTTCAGGTGCGTGCTTGTACGGTATGGTTGTACAGTAGTGACCACAGAACATGCCATGCTTATGAATGCATTTCCACAGCTGGAAGGGCAACAATATCCTTTGCTGCAGTGTGGAAAAGAAAAGCCTTATGTCATTCTTGACAAATTGTAGCTTGTGAGAAAAATTTAAGGCAGTGTATAGGCAGTAGTCGTGCGTGATCGCTGACGAAGTATTTTGGGGGAAATCCCAGGCTTCATATTTGGCTTAAACATGTGCATACATGTGTGCGCAAACATGCAAACGCAAGCATGCCCACATGCACCAGATAAACGGCTCACGTCTCTCTCTCTCTCCTTCGTGTGTGTCTTTCTCTCTTGCGTCTCAGGATGGCAACCAGATTGCAGACATGCAGCTGGCCAAGGCAGCCGTGGCAGACTGGCTGGACTGCCTAGGGGAGTATGAATGTCAGCCCCCCATAGGCCACAACGAGCCCCTAGGAGCAGTGGTAAGCACGTGCATGCCTAGATCAGCCAAACCACAAGTGTCAGGGTTCAAGATGATTGAGATGTGTGTGTTGCTGGCCATCCTCACACATAGGCCCACATGCTTTCTCCCACACACTACTACATGCGTACAACCATGCTCATCTCACCTGTGTTTACACGCAAACACACACACACACACACATGCACACACACCATGATAACGTGCAGGTAGCTGAATTGGACGCCCTAGCACGCCCTAAGGTAGCTCCCTCTGACCTTCCCCAAATTCAACAGCTCCCCCTCAAGATGTGTGTCGTGGGCACACCCTTTGGAGGTGCGTACTGCTCTTTTGAAGGCAATCCTAGTACAATTGTGGCTCTGAGTGTGCTTTCCAGCCTGTTGCCAAAGCTCTGTAAAAACTCTGTAAAAAACATTCTAGTCAGGCCAAATATGATGCGTGTCAGGCAGCTGGTGATAAACCAAGCACACAATGATTGCAGGACCGCAATATGATTGAGCACAGCACGTTCTAAACATTGGCAATGAGCCCCCCCCCTTGTCCGCTGTGCTACTGCTACTCTGATCACGCAGGCAAGACAGGCATGGCACAGGACTTGGCCCAGCGGTTCAAGCTACAGCTGTTGGAGCCTGAGGTGTTGGTTTCTGAAGCCATTCAAGCCGCAGAAGAGTGGGATGCCGCTCACCCACCAGGTGGGTCACTGACTGTGTCTTGTGAGTGCCTATGCATTGTTATGTGGTGTTATGTTGGGCCATGCCCCCATCCAAAGCCGCGTGCGCATGCATGGCTCGTGCACCAATTGCCCCACTCCCGCACCTGCTCTGAGTCCTAAACAAGGATATAGCGATCATTGACACAATGGGCCCCCTCCGTGCTCAAGTGTACATTTGTCCTGTGTGCAGTGCCAGCTGAAGGGTTGGCAGAGGGCGTGGCAGCAGAAGCTTCTGGTCCCAGAGAGAGCAGACCAAGCACTGAGCAGCAGCAGCAGCAGCAAGACACAGAGGGAGGACAGCAGCCAGCAGAGCAGCTAGAGCCAGAGCCCGTTCCACAAAAAGTGCAGCTGGGCAAACAACTGAAAGAGCTGCTGCAGGTGTGGGTGGGTGTGAGTGCGTGTGTTTCTGTAGGTGTCAGGGTGTTCTGCAAAGCAAGTTTGCTGGAGTAAGAGGAAAGAAGCGGACGCGCGCGAGCCCCGTGCGCACAATGCATGCTGCCACTTCCCCTGTCGGTTGCAGCATTTGCTTTGTGCTACATAGTAACACACATTATGCTGCTGGCTGCTGCATTCCAACATTCCAACCCTTGAGCCTGTTGTGCTGGCCATGTAGCTGCAACGTATTGCCCTCGGTCCATCTCTCCTCCTGTGACTCATCATGCTGCTTCTGTGCATGCGTTCGCCACATGCAGGGTGGGCAGGAAGTGCCTGACGATGTACTTGTACCTCTCATGGTCCTAGGCATGGTTGAGGCCTCCAATTATGCACCCCCCGTCGTAGAGGTGGGTTGGCAAAGAAAGAATTTACGGCATGAATGGTACCCAACTATTCTCCTGCCTATTTCACTACTTTGCCAAGTATTGTTGTTAAGCATGTGGCCATAGGTGAATAAATCTATGGCTCAGAGTTTCTATTCTGTAGGAGCAACCTTGCTTTGAGATTTACAACCTCGTTCATTGTGTCATTTGTCATTTGTCAGCCATCTTGCCTCCTTGATCTTTTGTAATCACAACACTGCGCATGCAGGTTGATGTCAAAGCAAAACGCCCAAAGCGCAGCCCAAAGGGCGGCAAGTCTGTCGCTCCTCCCCCAGAAGAGGTTGCTCCAACCCCACAAGGCTTTGTGGTGGATGGCTTCCCACGCACTGAGGCACAGGTAGGGGATAGGGTGAGGTGTGGTTTGGGCCTCTCTCATGATGCTGGTAAAGACTTGCTGCTCACAGAAGTGTTGGATGAAACATTGAAACTCAAAACCTTAAACCAACACGTACAATCAGTCTAACTCATGCCTGCAAGGCTTCTTTTTGGTAACACACCCGTCTTTCAATTCTCTCTCCTCTCTTTCAACATTAATGTACTACTTCCTCATGCACTTGTCTGCCCTCCTGAAGTGGCTTGCCAGAAGTATGCCACGCTCTGTCAGCTCCGACAGCTTGGACCTGTACACTCCCTCCGCCTTCTCACCCGATCCCACCTTACCACATCTCCTCTTTCCTGTGTACTGAACGGCCTGCGTAGGCTGTAGCACTTGAGCAAGCTCTGACAGGCTTGGACTTAAAAGCAGAGCAAGCCGTGGTAGAACAGGCCAGTCAAGTGGCACCGCCGCCCCAAGAAGCTTTACCCCAGGTGTGTGATGTGTGGGTCCTTGATCACTGCACGGCCAATAAAGCTGGCTTGCTACCATCACACAGCCATCTGCACTCACACTCGACGGCAAGCTGTCTTAGCTGTTGATGGCTCATCCTAGAGAGCTGATGTGGTGGATTGGTGGTGTGGGGAAGGACGCCAGTGTCGTGATGTCTGTATTGTACGGCAACACAAATTAAAATCAATCGATAATACTCAACCTTGCGCTTTGCTTGGTCAATATGCGTCTGACTTTTCTGTTGCAATGCTGCTCAGCAAGCGTTACAGTTTGCAAGCATAAGCTCCAAGCAAAAAACAGAACAGTAAACTTCACACCGACATGCACGCAACCTGAGCTGAGGAACAAATGGAAAAAAATTCTGATTGTACACACACACACACACACACACACGCACACATACACACACACACACGCAAACGCACACACACACCGCTTTCTAAAAATAACGCACCTTGTCCAGGTACAACGCACTCTTGTGAGTGGGCTGGATGCAGTGCTTGTTTTAGAGGTACCAGATTTCACAGTCGCCCTGAAGCGTGCTCTGGGTCGGCGGCTCGACCCTATGACCGGGAAAGTCTACCACCTTGAATTCGACCCACCTCCAGCAAATGACCCCGGCCTTGTGGCACGTCTGAAAGAGCTGGATGACTCTAGTAATGATGCAGGTGGGGCCTATGGATTCCGGATGTGTGCAGCTGTGTGTGTGGGTGTGTGTGATGACTATCGCTGATGATGATGCACGTAGATTGTATGTTAGAGCTGAGGCTCCTTTTGTAAGGCTGAGTTAGCTGAGTGGGCAATACCTGCACCCACGCTAACCTTTGCTTTTAAATGCCGTCCCTGCCTCCTGGCTTGCAGTTGCGGTGCAGCAGCGGTTAGTCGCTCATGCTGCCACTGCACGACCCATGGATGAGTGGCACAAGCGTTTCAGCCGGTTACGGAGGCCTGTGGACGGCAGCGGGCCTGTGACGGAGGTGCTTGAAGTTGCAGCTGAGGCAGCGCAGGTGTGTTATGACGCTACCACCCTGTTGTCAAACTATCACATAGGTGCTTCAGTTTGCAGCTGAGGCAGCACGGGTGTGTGTGTGTGTATTATACCCTGTGGTCAAACTGTGGCAGACGTGCTTGAGGATGCAGCAGAAGAAAAGGAATGTGATGAGTTAGAACTGATAACATCATCACCTTTGGTCAAACTGTGTTGGAGGTGCCTTCAAGTTTGGCAGCTGAGGGTATGGCACAGTGTGGGCCCTCTATTGCAAAACTTGGAAGTTTCTGGGTAGAAAAAGGGCAATTGTGCACACACACATATACACTCACTTGCACTTATTTACATCCACACACACGTGTGCATAAGTTGTCTTTCACACTTGTACACATGCGTACAATAATAACCCCTTGCTCTTAAGACAGGCTCGTGTTTCAAGTGAACACTGCTGTTTCTTAATACCGTGTTCTACACACGCACACACATAATCACACGCTTGCGTGTTTATGTATGCACTGACTCTCTCAAACAGGGTGTGCTACGGGCAAAGGCTGCCGTGGCTTCATGCCGCTCAGCAGTGGAGGCAGCGGTGAAGGCACGCGCTGCTGCAGAGAAGGCGCAGGAGTTTGCCGAGCTTGCACGTGCTCATGCAGAGGGGGCCGCACGGGAGCTGCTGACAGCAAAGAAGGCAGAGATCCAAGCAGCAGCACTGCTAGAGGTGAGGCACCACCTTTGCAGTCAGCAAGCAACCCCCGCAAGCAATTGCAGGCTCGCTAATTACATCGTCATTTGGTGAACTACCGTGAAACCCATGGTAAGGTGAGACTCGGTTTTAAGTGCTTGCTGTGCTGTTTGCTTTCTGTTATGGTTTCAGGAAGGTTATATAATCCTTGTGTAACACGTTTGCTGAGTCCTAGGACTACGCAGATCAAATACTAGCTAGTCATTTGTGTTTGCAACAGCCCTTTAGTAAAAGACAGGCCTTGTAGGTACGTGCATGTGTCGCAGTGAGGCAAAGCATACAGTGCTAACTACTTCACACGTGTATGTCAATGTATAGTCATTTGTGTGTGTGTGTTGGTGTGTGCACGCCTTCTGTAAGTTACTGATGAAGGAGCCATGCTTTTGCAACCTCCACTCCTGGCATACATTTAAACATGTTTGCATAACAATGTTCCCTTCCTAATTGATTAATAAAGGTACAAAGGTTGATTAAATTTTTGTGTACTTGTGCTGCGTAACAAGGGTTGACGTACAACCATATCAGTTAATGATTTTGTGTGTGTGCATGTGTGTGTGCATGTGTGTGTGCGGGATCCCCTCACAACAAACTCAGTTTATGGTTTTGTGTGTGTTGTGTGTGTATGTGTGTGTGCGCATGATACCCTCACAACCATATATTAGGTAATAATTTTATGTGTGTGTGCAACATACCCTCACAACCATATTGATTCATGATTTTATGTGTGTGTGCATGATACCCTCGCAGAATGCTGCCGATGGCTCAGGCATGGGTGGCATGCTCTCGGCAGCAGAGCAGCGTAAGAAGGATAAGAAGGACAAGAATGCTGCCCCCCCTGATCCTATTGCGGTGGAGGTGCTGAAAGCCCAGGCTGCTGCAAAGTGTGCTGAGCAGTTCAAGGTGCGTGCACAATGTGCTAGTGGTGTGATGTGCAATGTTTACGGTCTGCAACGTCTTCGTGTAACATGGGCAAAAAAGAGTTTGTACAGAATGCATGGGAAATACATTGTTGCAGGTTTTGCAGTTTGTGATAGCGTGCACTTGTGTTGAGGCTGACAGATGAGTTAGAGAAACAGCTCGTGTTGTGTATGCCAAGCACGTGGCTCTAGTCCGGCCCAGCCTGCTTTGCTCTTACACCTGCAAGGAGCTACAATGTTGTATGCCTTTGTATGCCTGAAGTTCAAAGCAAGGTGCTAGGTTTTAACTTGCACTTGTAACCTCAGGTGTGTCGAGGAGCTGCAGGCGATGCCTCAGGCTACGCGGAGCGTGCAAAAGAGGCTGCAGAGGCTGCGCGGGCAGCAGTAGAGCGTGCACGGGCGTCTTTGGGGGACGCAGAGATCTCAGCAGGTGACTACTTTGGGTGGGGGAAAGGGGGATGTGTGCGGACTGGAATTGACCACAGCGTGACCTTGATTGCCTGTTCTCCAGCATCCCACTTCCCTGCTGTTCCTATAACCTGCTATGCACACAGAAGTATAAGAGTAGACAACAATCATCAATGCACACATCCGCACAAGCACACTCGCACACATAAGCACACAATCGCACTCACAGGCGCTGAAGTTGAAGCCCGTGAGGCTGCGGGTACTGCAGACGAGGCGCGTGGTGCTGCTAGCGAGGCTGCGTCCAAAGCTGAGGTGGCCAAACTTGCAGCAGAAGTGGCTGCCAGAGAGGCTGAGAAGTTTAGCACCGTGGACTCCCTGCCCCCTGATGCTGCGGTAAGTGTTGGTTTTTGTGTGTGTTTGTGTGTGAGTGCGTGTGACAGTGTACATACATGTTGTACTTGTTCTTCATACACTTATATGCTCCTTTCAGATCACAGCCAAGGCAGCGCTAGCCGTTGTTTAGGAAACGAGCCACCCCTCATTGCACCAATGAAGCATATAGTTGTTTGTGTGTGTGCCATAGGAGAGCAATGATGCTCATGCACTCGAGCAAAGTGCGCCCCTCTATTTCATTAAGCAGCGGCATGCTTGACATCCAAACAACAGCAGGGTTTGATTTCCATCATGTTACATGCAAGCCTGTGCTCTGAAATTGATCCCCTGTAGCCACAACATTGATCAATGTGTCATTCAGTTCTCTGACGTGCCTCAAACAATTCTGCAATCATGTGCAGGTGGAACTGTCGCCCCCAGTAGCGGATGTAGCAGCAGCAGCGGCGGCTGCAGCAGCAGAGGCTTCAAAAGATTCCTCAGCAGTTGTGTCTGCATCCAGCCCGCCGCTACCTGTCAAGCGCACGGACATACCCACGATAGTGGCAGATGCCATGATTAAGGTGAGCTTGGAAATTTATTTTGAGAAGTGAGTGAGTGAGTGAGTGAGTGAGTAATTGAGTGAGAGCAACTTGAATAGGGTGAGGGGATATGAGTGAGAGAATCGTGAGCTAAGAGCAAGTGAGTGAGCAATTGGCAGGCAATCCCACGATGGTGGCAGAAGCCATGAGTAGGTCAGATAGGGTGCCCTAAGAACGTTGAGCTGAAGTATAAGGTGTAAAAGGGTCCCCAATGCTTTCTTAACAGAGAAAAGGTGTACTAGCAAATGGAAGGAGGATGGCATGCACAGACACATGTGCACTCTCAAATTGACAAGCAGCTGGTAAGGAGCAAAGGCAAAGAAAGGCACATGGAGAAGGAGTGTAATACAAGCAGCAGGAAAGAGCAAGGGTGGTATGCTTATCCGTCATATTGAGCCTACGTTTCTTGCTGCCATGTTTTTTTGTCATCGCCTGTGTTGTGGTTGCACAATTGCATACACACACCCTTGACGCACAAACACACACACATGCAGGAGTGGCACATCATAGAACACACCTACCTCGAGGGTTGCGCACTTGGCTTTGCCAACATTGCCGAGCAGCACGGCTTGGCTGTAGCCCACTTTGACAACATTAAGCAGCAGTTTAATGCACTGCTGGCCAAGCCCGACAAGCGAATTCAAATCGTCACCGACTTCCAGCAGGTGGGGGCTAGGAAAGTGCAGGGCTAGGCGACTGGCCAGGCCTTCCCGTAAATGCCCATTAGTTTGAAGAGCTCCGTCTCATCTGTCTGACTGCGTGATTAGCCTGTATTGGCTGTGCTGTTGTACGTCAGTCTCAGGGTAGGCAGTGCCTACATCCATTTGCTTCTAAGCCCCAAGCTGATCTAGACATTTAATTCTAAGACCACTCCTTCCAACTGCTGTGCTCATTCCCTCCTCTTGCCATTTCTAAGGTGGCAGGGCTTTGTTAGCACAGCAGTTCGATAATTTAATGAACATTGGTGATTGTTTCATCTAGTTTTTGTTTCAATGAAAGTATGTAGATGCTGGACAGGGATATTCTTGAGGTGCCAATGCCACGCGCGCACGAATCACTTGTTGCCACGTCCTGTCTTATGCCATTTGTCCTCTCGCCTCATGTGTGCAATACACACGTGCACAGGAGTTCAATGGTGTGGACGTGGACGCACGGCGGTTGCGGGAGACGCAGGCGGAGCTCGTGCTGCGTGCTGAGGAGCTGAGGGAGTCACTGTGGGGGCTGTGCGATGCAAAAATGGAAGGGGCTGAGGCTGAGCGGGGGCGAATGGCAGCTGACTCGTTTGTGGCCGACCATACCTCCATCCTGGGGCACTACTATGCATCGTTGGCTCAGGTGTGTTACTTGATGGGGGAATGGGGACGTTGAGCGTACCACCATTCTTTTTGTTACTACTATGCATCAATCGATTCAGGTGTAGTACTTGAGGGGGACGTGTGGGAGGAGTTGGGTGGGTGATCTTTTAATCGCAAATGGACCTATGTTGCTCGTTGCAGTGATTAAGGGTAATATAGTAACACCAGGTTAGTCCCCCTCTCTAGCTTGCCCATCCTCCATTTGTCTGTTTTCCCACACATTGTGTTCTTGATTGCTTTCACACACACTCACATACACACACAAACGCACCATGGAATACACACAAATTCATAAAACACACATGCATACAGGTCGAGCTAGACCGCTTCTACGCTACACTTACTTTCCTGCGGAGCTTCGTCACTGCAAAATACGGAGTGCTTCTGCCCAGACCAAGGACCCCACTCACACCCAGCTCCGAAGCCCGTCTGAAGGGCAATGCTGCTGCCACAGCGGCAGCTACTGCTGCAGCAGCGGCAGCCGCAGCTGAGGATAAGAGTGGGATAACTATGGTGGCGCCAGACCTTTTTTCCAGTACCGTGCCCCCAGAGATCAAGGAGCGTTTGGATGAGAAGGGAGAAAAGGGTGAGTGAAGGGAGCAGGCATTTAATGAGAGCTTGAGCTGAAAACAGGGCCTAGGTAGGACACTGCAGTGAAGGAACCACACAGCACAAGGATACAAGGTTAGCATATATTTTTGCTACAAGTTCAGGCTGAAACGCTCATGCTGGTAGGCTGGTTCCACAGGAACAGCTCTGTGTTTTGTTATACACACATGAACACACGCATGCAAACACACATGCACAAACGCACGCACACACACACACACATCATCATCATACCCACAACCATCATACGCACAGGGAAAACACCCACGACGTTTCCAGCAGCTGTGACCGCTTTGGGCTCCAAGTGCTCCCATCTGTGCACAGCTGTGAAGGTAGCACTTGCTGCCGGAGGCATTGTGCTGGCTTCATTACAGGTGGGCCCCTCACACGCACATACTTCCCGGGGCCTTTCTGTGCTTACGTAGTGTAGGCCAGATCTCTAGTGTTTGAATCGGCACTCAGATTTACAGAGGGATCTATCTGAGCAAAGTCCAAAAAAGTTCCCTCTTTGATGCACATCATTATAATATCATGTCACTAGACCATATATAAGTAGACCGTATATAAGTAGACCGTATATGAAAATTGGGCTGAGATAGATTACCTTGCTAGTCTGGGCGAGTGTGTGGCCTATACTTTTGCCAAATGTTGGCACCAGGTGCTCACGTTGAGCATCCACGACCCAACCGGAGCTTTTACCCCCAAAACACCACCAATATCTTCTTTGTGCCCTATAGTCGTAACGGTGGTTGAAAACTAGGTTCGAAGGGGGTCAGTTTTTGGTCATTTTGGCACCCCTTTTGCTGTTCTTCTCCAAGTTAAATGGCTGTAAATACAGATCTCACCAGCCACAGGGTCTTTTCACTCCATTTCTTTTGCAATGACATCGTTTTCCATAACACTATCACCTAAAAACATGTGAAATGGTGCAGTGGGTGGTCAGGTACACCATATGGGTGCCTGAAAAGTAGGGTTCACGCCGCAGCTGATTAGGCATGGGCCCCCTCATTGGCTCTGAAACTTAACTGCTACTATGGATAGTTGCATTTTGGAACCAAGTTTGACAGTTGCCAATGAGGAGGCCCATACCCTGGGAACATTTAAAAAAACACCCTCATTAGGGGGGTCAGACAGAGCCCTCTGACAAACTTACATCAGCAACCCACAGTACTCAGGAGGTTGCTTGCCTGCAAAAAACTAACACAACGCCTATGTCGCAACCTGTGACTGCTTTCCTCTCCAAATGTAGCTTCCCCCCTCTCTAGCCAGTGCTGTACTTTCTGTTATCTGTGCACGGTCCACTCTAACAACAGCGACAGAAGCGCCTGCAGTCTGCTCCTTAGCTTGTACAGTCAGACATTGAGGTTTTGTTCTAGGTCCTCTCCCTCTTGCCACATTGCCCAAGCCAATACTAAGCTGTGTAGCAGCTCACTGTTACAACACACCTACGTCTAGAATGGTGGGGACACCTGTGGTATCATCGCTTTACCAATCACCCAATTTGCAACAGTTCCCTTCACCACAACACACACTCGCACACGCACACACAGACACACACAAACACACGCGCACACACACACAAAGACACAAACAAACATACGCAGCCTGAGCCGGAGCCGGACCTAAAAGGTCCCAAGGGCAAGCAAACAGCAGCAAGCAAGCAGCGCGGGGGAACCGCCCAACGCAAGCGGGAGGCAAAAGGCAGCCGGCCAGGAACAGAGACTCCTGAGGGGGGAGAAGACGTTGTACCTCAAGAAGTGGAGGACACAATCGCAGCAGAGCTGCTTGCCCTAGGTGTGTGAGTTTTGTATGTGTGTGTTACGTGCAAGCGCTTGTTGAGTTTTGCAGAATTGCCATGCAGCTCGCGGCTGCTGCCAGGCAAAGGGAGTGGCACTTGTTTGCAAAGGACACTGCTTGCATTGATGAGCTTGAAGTTGATCAATTGTTCCGACACCTCATTCCTTTCAAAGGCTCATGGGTTGTACTCGTTGATTGCTGCTGCTTTTACATGCACAGATGAGCATACAGAGGACTGTAACGACTGCCTCCTACTTTTATACGCACACGCACACATACACAAACACGAGTGTGTGTGGTTTGTAGTCACTTACTAAAGTTTGGTCAATTGCTCATTACCCACTTCACCAAAACACCTCACACGTGTTCACCACCACGCCTGCTCAACACATCTTTAGCTGGGCATGTGTGATATAAACCCCACCTGCACACTGCCTTCGAGCCTGAATGTGCATGCACTAACTACCAAGGTTGAAAATGCAGAATGGTGTGTGCCTACCACATCACCTCTGTGTGTCTACCACATCCCCTCTCCCCACTTATGCACCGGAAAGCAAGCTTTGAGCTTATCCAACATAGGCTGCATAGTTGTATTTGTATTTACGGCTACTAGCCTGCAAAATTGTGGACCCACATCTAGCATTAAATTACCAAACTGCATGTCTGCGTTTTGTTCTCCCCACTCCCCCTGACGTTGCAAACCAGAGCTACGTGCCTGCAACATTGTGTCCTCTTCACTCCCTGCAACACTATGAATTGACACTATGTGCCTGCAAAATTGTGCTCCCCACAGGCACACGCGAGGCAGCCATCCTTGAGGCCCGCTTGCTCCTGCTAGCAGAACGTGCAGCGGGTGCGCTTGAGGGCTTGGCTGCTCTGGCTAGCCGCACGCACGAGGCGATGGGCACCTGGGTGAGTGCTATTGTTTGTAAATGTACCTAATTGATAAATTGCATGAGAGCAGTGTGCTCCTGGGATGCTGCTGCTCCAACCTTGTATGACAGAAGGCCAGTGGTTTAAATCCCTGCCCTCTCTGTTTCTAGACCTGAATTTTTGCTTTATTTCATTCATCCTAGCCTTGCATCAGACAAATACTTTGAAGGACTTCAACATAAGGAGCAAAAGTGCTTGCATGCATCGGTCAAAGGCAGGGTACGTGCTTGCAAGGATGCAGGCCTGCACAGGCAGCTTCTTAACAAGATGCACAGTAGCAAAAAGAAAAAAGATGTAAGCTACACAATTGTGTGCATATTGAGCCTATGAGGCGACGCCTGTTTAACGATTCCTTGTTGCCATCACCCAAGACCCAAGGCACACACGCAAACTCACAAACACAAACATGGAAACTCACCCTGCTTGACCGTTTCCTTTTAACACAGGTCCGGTCTCGTTTCAAGGCTGAGTGCAGCGCAGCAGCAGCTTTGGAGAAGGAGATCCGCGCAGCTGCACTGGCAGGTAAATCTGGGGGGCACCAGCATGGACGAAAGCACGCCCGTCTGGCTTTATCTACTCTTCTAGGTCCTCAGTGATGACAGCACAGCTCACGAGTGCACAAACGCTGCGCAGCTTCATGGCACGCCAGGCATGGCTAGTACTGATGTGCGGCGCTCCAGGCATGCACAATCGTGCAAGGCAATTCTGTAGAAGAGTCTTGGTTGCTCAGTGTTGTCGAATCTTACTTAGCTCAAAGGACTACGGCAATGAATCTCCCCCGCTCACAGGCACGCAGCTTCCTCACGATTTGCACCTCATCGATGATGGCACTGTGGCCGTGGTGGATGAGGGTACCTTGGTGGTACCTCCCCACCCAGGCTTCCCCCTGCCCAAGGTGTGTATGGGTGCCTAAGCGTTTGTGCAAGGGTGCTTTATGCAAACATGTGCACTGCCTCAGCAAGCGTGATGTCTTTCCCTTGCACTCAGGCCTCTGCCTGCTGTTATCCTACACAAACATCAGACACCTCATACGAAACGCAATTTTGCTTTGCTCATGTAAAGGTGCTCATAAATGTCTGTTAACAAAAAACACACATACATGCACACATGCAATCACACACGTGCACACTCGCGTACACATACAGCCTGTGGAGCGGCAGCCTCCAGCCAACCTGCTGACCGTGAAACAGCTAGGCAAGCTCTCCACTACGCTCGTAACTTTGGCCCCAAATGGGTACCTGAAACTGCACGAGTTTGCAGAGATCCTGCTACGTGCTGCTGGAGACGGCACCCTGCCAGATGGGTGAGTGAGATGATGCGCATGGATAGCTTGATAAGAAACCTGCTGACCTGCACAACCTTCAGCTGCGTGCTGGTGTAGGTCGCCAGGGAATATCTCAAAAGATGCACATGCTTTTGTTGTAGACTCAGATAGATCGATATAGTAAATACATGCCTGTTATTTACTATTTTCAATCGATCTGGAAAATCAGTGCGCCCTTTATTTTATGACCATGCCCTCATGCATAAGAAATGGTGTGTGGCTTTTGTTGCAGTTGGCGAAGTGCAAGCGCACGCGCCCTGCTGGGCGCTCTACGCTTGTTTGATCCCACAGAGACGGGCTACGCAGACTGGCGTGAAGTGCTGACATGTCTTTTTGCCGCGGCCTTCCCCATCGTTCTGCAAGCCTCGTGTGCAGATGTAGCTGACCAGTGTGAGGTGTGTGGTGGACTGTGAGGATGTTGCGCGGACAAGGATGTGTGACTACTTTCTTTATGAACAAGAGTTGCGCAGTCAGGCTTTCCCAATATCAAGATTACGAGCAGATGCATAAAATTATCCAGAGAGCGTATATGAACAAGAGCAGGGATGTGGCTTGTTGAAGGCTGGATGTGGAGAAATGCATTCCGTGCTCTTGCTACTTTGTTTTTTAAGAGGATTTTGGCAGATCCATGCATCCATTGTTGAAGGGATGATGACAGGTGCATGCATCCATTTGTAACCTTTTTCTGTTTCTTGCAGATGTTGCGGGAAGCTGATAAAGACAAGGATGGCCTGCTGCTGGAGTCTGAGTGGCTGGCGGTAGAGTTATGGTTTCAGTACCGCTTGTTCCAGCCTGGAAGTGCAGAGGACTTAGAGGGAGAGTTTGCCCTGGAGAAGCAGGCTTTGAAGAAAGAGGCGTACGACAGGTGACGATTGGGCGTGGCGTGAACAACTAAGCTCTGCTCCTCTGATCTTGGCTAGTACTTAGGCTCCGTACCTTGTATATGCAGTGAGGTGAAGTCCTCGTGCAGCCAAAGAGCAACAATGTTTGCTCTTAGCATGTGAACATGTGTGCATAGGCGTATGGATGTACCGCCAGGCTGAATGCAGCTGTTAACGCTGATTGCTTGTAAAAAGGATGTGCACAACACCCCTGCAACTCTCACTTTCTCATTTTGTGCAGGGCGGGTGAATTGAAGCGAGTGATTTGGGAAGCCTTCAAGGCCCCTGCCCCGCAGGATTCACCTGCGGCCGGACAGGCAGTGCTGGACTTCCGCTCCACCATGCTGTACCTGTCCACTGACAGGGATATGTTCATGGGCATTAAAAAGGCCTTTAGTGTGGCCACGCACAGCATCGCTGCTAACGTGTGCGCCACCGCGCAGCAGGTATGAACAAGCTGTGCAGGCCGATCATTGCGTGTGTAGAGCTGTGCTGGTCTCCTTGTTCTGTGTGTTCGTCCACGGATGGTAGTGTTCAGCTTTTTAGTCAAACGTCTTACATCCATGAATGGATAGTTTGGAAAGAATGCCCAACTAATGAATTGGCTACAAGGCGGACAAGGGCACCCCAAGTTTCATCTGAGCAGATTACTTGTTGACTGCGTTAAGCGGCTAAACTTGCATCCCACACTACCTGTGCTTGCAGATACACCACGTGGCTTATCCTTTGGGTCCAGAAGCAGGAATACCCTTGCATAAAGCACCCATGGACCTAGCAGCCATTAGTGAGGTTGTGCAGACAGTGTACAAGTCTCGAGGGGGCGCACCTGATGCAGAGCCGGCCATCAGTGCCGAGCAGCTTATGTATAGCGCAGCGGGCGAGCGAGTAGTCACACGTCTGATGGGCAGATATCAGTGGCAGGATGTGTTCATAGCCACCAAGGTTCAATGATGTTTGCAGGGCCGTACTGAAAGAGGATTGCTATTTGCTCCATACACTATACTTTTTTTCCAAGCTGATAATTGTTTGCACAACATACTGCTATTAATCACTTAATGCAGTGGCAATCTAAGTTATAATTTCATTTGGCATATGTTGCAAGGAAACTTTCACCTTTGCCACTGAATGGGGCGACCAAGGCAGGATATTCCAGGGAGCGGGGCAGAAGCGGTAGTTGTAGTCTTACGGCACCTGCCCAAAAAGAGAGGACAGTGCGTCCTCGTACTGCTGGCGTCAGTGCAAAAAAACAAGCAAAAATACTTAGGTAAGGTAAGGTTACATCACTATACATGCCTCAAAGGGCATCTGAGCAGAAACTTGACAAAAGTCTGAAACCACACCTGGCTAAACAATAGAAATAGTAGCTAGAGGAAACATGGAACAGGTGTATGTAAAAGAGAAGGTGTATTGAGAAAGAGAACGTTTGTTTTGAAGAAGCGCGAAGAGAAGGCATCAAGATTACGAGAATTAGCTTTTCATATGTCTCAGGACGTGTAAGAAGCCTCAGTCAGGAAGCAGGGAATCAGAAATACTAAGTTGTAAGAGTCTTGTTGAAGGGGAAGTCATGTGTGTTGAAAAAGGGGAGGTAAGAGCCGTGTTGAAGGGCAACTGTATGTTCTGTAAAACCAAAGCTGTTCCACATAGTACATGTATCCGGTATGTCAGATCAAATTGCCATCACTGCAAAGTATGGGACGCAGCACGTCAACTAACATAACAATAAGTAGTACCTTTTACAGATGCACATTAGACGTTAGTATCAAAGCCGGGTGGCTTAGTGGTTTCTGGGCAGCAACCCTTTTAAAGCGCACTTGGGAATCCTCATTTCAATTCCAGGCAGGGGCGATTTTTGTAATACTCATGGAGTCATGAAAACTTTGTATAGCTTGAGTGCAAGGGGCAGGGGCGATTTTGGCTTACCAAGTATGGAGACGGTATGGTCAAAAAGAGTGTGCAAAAATAACCTCAGTCTTAGCCCTGCCTATGGCCTTAATTGATGTGGGGAGTGGTTTTCACTGCCTGCGTAATTTTATCTTTTTCTTTTTCTTTTCTTTCTAGTGTCCCAGGAACGCTAAGAATTGACATCCAACCAATAACCTTATTTTATTTACGTGACATAAATCTTCTTTCCAATATATACAAACAGGGAAATGAAAGGGAATAAACCACCTAGCTAGAATAAGCATTTGAAGCAGACAAATGCAGGAACGTAAATAGAAAAGTGTTTGTGCTCTCCGTCCACCGAAACATCCATGAAAAACAACCACGCAGGCAACCAGTACAAAGCTCTTAATAAACAGGGCAGAGAAAATCTGAGGAAATTGATGAGGATCAGGAGAGTTGCAAATCGCTGCGTGGTGATATTGAGCAAAGCTTCCCCGGCTGTGTAACCTTGTTTGTCCACAAAACGGATTGCAAGCTTGGGCTGACCATCGCTCAATAAATGGTCTTCAGTGTCTGCTTTGTCTGTTTCTTGCTCGCCTGGGCGTTAGCTTTAACCGGCAACCTGTCAGCCCGAGCAACAGCCTGCAAATTATATGGTTATGCATACAAGAGTCAACATATAGGAGAGCAAAAACTTCCTTGCTGAAAAGGAATAGTTTGAATACCTGGTAACTAAGTGCCAAGAGAGATACCAGGTGTGTATGGCATGCTGTTCACAAATAGGGATGGCAGAAGCTCAGCAAGTGGAGTATAGATCTTTGCTCAGATCTTTTTCTGTCTGACTTTGAGGAACATCTGCTGCTCAAACCATCCTTTCTTGCTTTGAGAAACAGTTTCAGTGCATCCATTGGCTCTGCATCCATTGGGTGGTGCAGAGAGAGCACACACACACACACACACAAACACAAACACACACACACACACACACACACATCAATCCTCATCCTCCTAATTCACGCCAATGGTCTTTATTCACACTACCTGTGTTCTAATTATTTTTTTCTTTCTTTCACTGCCTGCAAAGCATTCTTGAGGTTAGCATTCGGGTATGAAGATGTTTTGGGGTGGAAAGGCCTGTCTGAGGTCATTTTTGCACTGGCAGTGCCAGCATGGCACCGTACCGTACACCGTACCGTTTTCTACCGTATTTATGGTAAGATACGGTGTGACAATTATGGGAGTACGCCGTATTTTAGCAAGTACGGTCTGTACCATACAAACTGTAATCGTATCATACCGTACAACTCAACAAGCCTGATGAAGATACAGAAAACACGCTCACATGGGGCTCTCCCTGACTTCTCAACTCCACCAAACTGCTTACACCTTCCAAAGCATCTTTCCACTTGTTATTTTGTCTTATCTCTCACACATCCAAACTGACGCCTGCTGGTGCAACCTATGTGACCCCGGGCATGCAGTCACAGCAGCCCCAGCTTACAAACGCATGTGATATCCAAGACGCATACCCACCTTAGCCGTGGCCTTTGACTTCCTCTTTTTCTGAGCAGTTG
>Ga0307968_1000361_pt1 | contig 31082 bp, 28 predicted proteins | sample OrgLakmetagen650_FD_201834 | JGI IMG/M metagenome (GOLD analysis project Ga0307968, IMG submission 201834) | Saline water microbial communities from Organic Lake, Antarctica - #650 | ecosystem: Environmental > Aquatic > Non-marine Saline and Alkaline > Saline | place: Antarctica: Organic Lake...
CCACGCAGCAGTCAGCAAATTAGGGTTTCAGCAGTAGGCAGGAGGAATGCACTTCTGTGTGTGTACACAAAAGACACACACATGAGCGTGGATGCAGTGTTGGTAGGGTTGGCCAGGACCATATATATACATACGGTGTAGATACGGTGTGTTTGCAGCAATTTCATCAAATATATAGGGTTGGCCAGAACCATACATATACGGTGTACATACGGTATTTTTGGCTTGGAAATCACCAAATATGCGGTGTATATATACGTATATATACGGTTCTGGCCAACCCTACAAATATACGGTCATATACGGCGTGTATAAATGGTCCTGGCCAAGCCCAAGTATTAAGCAAATTGAGGATTTGTGAGTACAGTCCACACGTCCACATAGTTAGGCAAGAGTGGAGATAATTGCGAGCACTGTTTGCGGTTAATGTTCAGAATTGAGAGCTCAGTCTGCAACAGACACAGGTAGAGGTGGACAGATCTACAAATACCTGTGCTAATATGCAATGAGATAACAGGCACGAAGATGAACACAAGTTCCTCCCCTAGGCCAGACGTGGGTGAGCTAGGTATATAACCGAACTTTTTTCCAATGCTGGGAATTCTGCACTCCACGCTCACGTGCACAAGTACATACAGAAACAATACGCACCTGGACAGGAGTGTAGTCGATGCCAGCCATGGCAGTGCCGTCTTTTGTGGCGTAATTGACGGAAACAGGTTTGTTCATATCACCATCAAAGCGGCGGACGATGACCCTGGAATCGGTGCACACATCAGCAATATAAATTGGTGCGCAATTTCACAAACATAACTTGGTGCACAAATCAGCAATGTAAATTGGTACATGCAGTGGTCATAGTTAACGGTGCACATGCCGGTATTATTAATTAGTATACACTAGTAATATAAGCTGGTGCACCTGTTAGGAATAGTAAAGGGTGCGTGCAGTGGTAGTAGTGGTTGGTGCACACATTATAGTATTGTTAATTTATGCACCTGTTAGGAAAAGTAAAGGGTGCGTGCAGTGGTAATAGTGGTTGGTGCACACATTATAGTATTGTTAATTTATGCACCTGTTAGGAAAAGTAAAGGGTGCGTGCAGTGGTAATAGTGATTGGTGCACACATTAAAGTATTGTTATCTTATGCACCTGTTAGGGATAGTAAAGGGTGCGTGCAGTGGTAATAGTGATTGGTGCACACATATAATAGTATCGTTAACTTGTGCATCATTCTTCCTTGACGCCCTAGTACTCATGGCAGCACACAAGGGGGTTTGAAGCAGAAAAGATGATGCAAGCTAAAGAGCCACCACGAGCCACCACCACCACGAGCCACCACGAGCCACCACGAGCCACCATAAACCACTCCACACCAGCACGAGAACGAATCACATGCCAGGACGAGCGCTGTGGGACCACAGGAGGGCTTTCAACAATGAGGATAACGGGACAGCTTCCAACAATGAGCCATGTGATCCACAGGACAGGACAGGAGACAGGACAGGAGACAGGACAGGAGAGCCATGTGACAGGACAGGAGACAGGACAGGAGACAGGACAGGAGAGCCATGTGACAGGACAAGAGACAGGGCAGGAGACAGGACAGGAGACAGGACAGGAGACAGGACAGGAGACAGGACAGGAGACAGGACAGGAGACAGGACAGGAGACAGGGCAGGAGACAGGACATGAGACAGGACAGGAGACAGGACAGGAGACAGGACAGGACATCCATGAGACAGGGAAGGAGACAGGGCAGGAGACAGGACATGAGAGCCATGTGACAGGACAGGACAGGACAGGACAGGACAGGAGACAGGACATGAGAGCCATGTGACAGGACAGGACAGGACAGGACAGGACAGGACAGGACAGGAGACAGGACAGGATGAGCCATGTGAAGGATGACAGGACAGGTTCCAACAATGAACGAGCCATGTGAAGAATGAGGGTGTGTATGCCCTGACTCAAGGCAGTCTTTGTCGTTCACAACTACTCCATTTTTTTGCACGCATATGGTCTCTTGATACGTGTTGCCATGCCAACAATTCGATGGGAGCCCAGGACGAGCGTTGATTGCCCATCCTTTGCACGCACAGACATTGTGTCAAACAAACCGACCTGGCAAGGCCTTGTGTCTCAAGCAGCGAGTAGTGCATGGAGCTGAAACACAGCTTGGTGGATCCTGCCGGGGCGCTTTGCTCCAGATGCACGAGCCTTGCAAAGTCCTTGCGGATCATCTGCAGCAAAACACAAGCAAGGGGGTTGTCCTTACAATGCGCCGAGGGAGGTTAATTTTTTTGTGCTTTTAATGAATTTATGCAAACCATCTGTGATATCTTAAGCAGAAGACTGCTTTTGACCTGCAGTCGGCTAGATAGCTGAGGAGGGAATAGTGGGAGCTGGGCACAAGTGGGTGACAGCTATCGTACAAGTGGGCACAAGTGGGTGACAGCTATCGTACAAGTGGGCACAAGTAGGTGACAGCTATCGTACAAGTGGGCACAAGTGGGTGACAGCTATCGTACAAGTGGGCACAAGTGGGTGACAGCTATCGTACAAGTGGGCACAAGTGGGTGACAGCTATCGTACAAGTGGGCACAAGTAGGTGACAGCTATTGTACAAGTGGACACAAGTGGGTGACAGCTATCGTACAAGTGGGCACAAGTGGGTGACAGCTATCGTACAAGTGGGCACAAGTGGGTGACAGCTATCGTACAAGTGGGCACAAGTGGGTGACAGCTATCGTACAAGTGGGCACAAGTGGGTGACAGCTATCGTACAAGCGGGCACAAGTGGGTGACAGTTATCGCACAAATCATCCTCCTGTTTCACATTGACATCTAAGAGCTCAAACTGTGACATGAGTAGGGTTGGCCAGAACCAGTTATGTACAGTGTATGTACGGTATTCTGTGCAGGGAAATCACCAAATATACGGTCAAATACAGTGAATATATACGGTTCTGGCCAACCCTAGGCATGAGAGTGCTCAGGCTCTACTTGGAGTCAATTGGTGGTGGTGGAGTGGTCAGACTCTACTTGGAGTCAATTGGTGGTGGTCAATTGGTGGTGGTGGGGTGCTCAGGCTCTACTTGGAGTCGATGGGTCAGGCTCTACTTGGAGTCGATTGCACACTTAACAGAGATGCTTATTTCCTTTCCTCATACCTTGCCTCATGCTGGTTACAAGGGAGGCCAGCAGTTTCCGTCTTAGACAGTCCTGTTCCCCAAAGTGCGTGACAAGTCAGACCCATGCCTACAGACTACATACCTCTTCCTTGGAGCCTTCCCCTGCATGTTTACCGCTGTCGTGCGAGCAAGCCGGCAGGTCCAGCATTTTTGGTTCTCCTGCAATAACCAGGTGCAGCAACTCAAAGTGTGTGACACTGAAGGGCTTCACAGTTGAGTGGCTAATTTACGAATGCTTCAGCACAAGTTGGATTTGTGCTCATGCAGCCGTTCTAACACTATACACAATCACAACATGTGAGCTCACTTGAACATTGAGCTCACTGCACAATCACAACATGTGAGCTCCCTCTACACAATCACAACATGTGAGCTCACTTGAACATTGAGCTCACTGCACAATCACAACATGTGAGCTCACTTGAACATTGAGCTCACTACACAATCACGACATGTGAGCTCCCTTTACACATTCACAACATGTGAGCTCACTTGAACATTGAGCTCACTGCACAATCACAACATGTAAGCTCCCTTTCCAAGCTAATGTAGGGAACGGGTGCCCTGCTTGCATGCCTGACTAAAGGGTGCAACCTCTTTGGTGTAAGGTCGCATAAACTTTCCCCCTTCCTTGCTCACTGCCTTGTTGTAAAATGTTTGGCGGCAGTTCTTACTAGGATTGGCCAGAACCGTGCATGAGAATGAGGAAAAATCGCGTGCGTCGCAGTTGTTGTGCACGGCTGTCACAGAAACACAAAGCATACATAAGCTACAACGCACGTGGCATTGGCACTCACACACAAACACACACACACACATACACACACACGCGTGTGTACGCGCACACAATTATGGCCAGCCCTACTCTCACGCACCTGCAGATCTGCACATGTCTGTGTTTGTGTAACGAACGCATACAGCAGTTTGCACGCACCAGCAGATCTGCGCACGTCCAGCATGCGGTAGTACTGAATGGATTGCTTTTGCTCGGGGGACAAGGACTCTGGGTGGGCAGGTGCTGCAGCTATAAAGTAGGTGGGCCTGGCACTGGGGTTGCTGGTGCTGGGGTTGCTGCTGGAGCCCTCCAGCACCACTGCACCGTCTATCTCGCTGCTCTCTGCGGCATTGCTCTCCAGGCTCTCCAGATCAGGGCCACAGACGCTTTTCTACAAGAGATGAGCACACAATCAAGTTGCTTTGCCATTATACGAAAAGTGTATGTGTTTGTGTGTGTTTGTGTGTGTGCATGTGTGTGCATGTGTGTGTGTGCACTCATCACAAGAGAGAACAGAACAGTGCCAAAGGAAGGAGAGGTGTATGCTCGCCTACGAACAAGCAGAGAACGAGGACCAGTCGCGGGCTGCTTTTGCTGGTGGCAGGGGGATGTGGGTTAGGGCGTCGAGTTTTGACTTTGCTGCGCATGCTGAGATCCCACACTTACAATTCGTCCTTGTCACAGGCTTTAGCTGGTGAAAAGACCCAAAATTGCAGGCAAGAGTTTTTTGCTTAATTCGTACCATTCCTTAGGCTGTTGAGCAGCATTAGCAAGACTGGTCTGAGTGCCTCTAGCTTTGCTGTCTGAACCAGGCACGGCCACAGGATTGTTCTTGGTTGCCAGGCGTCTGGTGTTTGTTCGTGGAACAGCTGGCAGTTCGGCTCCCTAGACCGAAAGCTCCGCAAACATTCACAACCAGTCACATCCATGTGACACTGTACTGCATTTCAGCACTCAATTGCACATGCTTGTTTCAATTTCAAAACCATGTGACACTGTACTACTGCTGCATTTCAGCACCCTTTTGCACATGCTTGTTTTAATTTCAGAACCATGTGACATTGCACCTTTGCTGTGGTTCAGGTTCACTTACTTGCCGTACTTGTAAGGCTGGCCAGAACCACTTCCTCACACCGTATAAGATCGTTCAATTAGTATATCCCTGCTGCAAAATTTTGCACGCACCGTTTTTCAGTCTGTTTCGGCTGACCCTACGTGCTTGGGCAGCATGACGAAAGCATTCAGGGTTGCAAAAAAAAGACAGATATGTATTCACAGCATTTTTAGCAGCAAAGCTACCCTACGTACGCTCATGTACAGTGTACGTACGTGCACATTGTACAGTGTACGTGTACAGTGTACGTGTCAGTTTTTTTTTAGTGCAATATACCATATCGATCCATATGAAAACATGGGTTTCCAACATTTGAAATCGATATGGAATCAAGCTTCTGGGAGTGTCGATGAGCCCCTGTGTAAAACGGTTCTGTGGCCCTTAGGGGGCCGTCGAAGGCCCTCACACACCACAAATTTCAAAAATTTTCACTGTTCAAAACATTTAATTAATGGTCATATTGAAATGAGCAAAAGAAACCATCAAAAAAGGCCAGAGTTGCCAGGGGGAAAAGTGATGTGAAGTACTTAAGGGCCCATGGGCCCACAAACAAGTTTCAAGCTCAGTGGCTTGAGCATCCAGCCCCTGAGGGACAGCCCCAGCGCAAAGATTGGCTGAGTGATGGGGGGGTGGGCAGAAAGAACTGGTTCCAAATTAATGCAGCATCTGCCCAGCCACTTTCCAGTGCAAGAATTAGAACATTGCGTCCCATGAGATCAGCAAATCCCACAAAGACAAGGCAGCAGCATGTTTGAAGAAGCAGCAAGCCCGGGCAGGCTGGCAAGAGCAGTTGAACAAGGGAGCAGATTATACAGTAGTTCAGCGTGGAGCACAGGCAGCATATCCTAAGCTGTACACCCAGTTTGCTTGCGTGTTCAAGACGCTGCAGCAGGGGCGCCCTATCACTGACGTGTGTGCAGAGGAGGCGTTCTTGAAGTTCATCAAGGCACCCAGCGTTCCAGACAAAGCTCAGACAAAGCTCAGACAAAGCTCAGCCTTTAGTGTGGAGGATTTCCCATACCCAGAGGCCATTTTGGAGTGGTTACGCGCAAAGAACCGCCGTGGAAATGTTTAAACAAAGGTTTCAGTTAGAAGGACAGTATTGGAGACAGATTTCCCCTTACATTTCCAGACCAACCTTATTGAGTTGATGCAATATTTTTAAATCTTGAAATACAATTCACTTACATACACCATTCACCATATGCCGGGAGGCCGCAGACCTCCCGGTGGGCTGGAGCAGCAAAGTATAATCGATTTAAGAACCCACTTTCTCAATTCCCCAGATTTGGGGGTGATATGAAATCAAGTTTTTCCCAAATCCTTAAAAAAACTGGTACGTGTACAGTATACAGTGTACGTATACAGTTTATGTGTACAGTGTACAGTGTACAGTGTACGTGTACAGTGCACAGTGTACGTGTACAGTGTACGTGTACAGTGTACGTGCACGCGTACAGTGTATGTACGTGTACGTGTGCAGTGTACGTACACATACGGTCTTGGCCAATGCTATAAATATTGCTTGTTTTGGAATGCACGGATAAACAGGTTGCATCACGCTTGCGCACGCGTACGCTTATGTGTGTGTGTATGTGTGTGTGTATGCGTTAGTGCGCGTTGCTTTAAGTGTACAATGGGAAAAAAAGAGAATTAAATGATCGCTAAAAGGATACACGTACGCTTGTGTGTGTGTGCGTTAGTGCGCATTGCTTTAAGTGTACAATGGGAAAATAAGCATTAAATGATTGCTAAAAGGATGCACGTACGCTTGTGTGTGTGTTTGTGCGCATTGCTTTGAGTGTACAATGGGAAAAAAAGAGCACCAATTAATTGCTAAAAGGATGCACGCTCCTCATGTTCACAGCACCTATGCCTGACTAAAACATTTTGGAAACGGGGAGTGGGAAAGCTTTAGAATTACCTAGCAAAGACAAAACCTTATAGCCTATGATGCCTCACGATTCTGTCAGCTGCAAATCCCCGCTCTTACACACCTGCTACTGGAAGTGCATTAGGGCACCCAAAGCCACCGTGGTTGCGTAGCTAGCTATTCCTCCTATCATTTTGAAATAGCACCCCTTGATCCTTTCTTCCCCTTTTGAAACAGCTCCCTCGTTTTCAAAGTGTCTCCACGCACCTGTCTGTAGCGCCACCACGTCCAAGGCTTTTTGTCCACGACGTACGCGTTGAGGACCAGCAACGGGAAAAAAATGAGCGTCACACAGCCCTCCCAGATCTCCACTTCTCCAGGAGATATGACCTACACGTGTACGGACACACCTTAATGTGGCTTGAGATGAAGACTGTGAACGACTTTATTGTGAGCATTTGTAAATTGCTCCAAGCTCTAAATGTCAAACGGCACAAGGGTGCTGTCCCTCAACATTGCTTTCAGAAACAGCAAGCAACCGGTACCAAAATAAAAATAAAAGATACGCGTAACAACCTGACTACACAGTCTTTGTGGTCACTTGCAACACACACACACATACACACACACACACAACTGCAGTCACACAGACACGCAAGTGACTTACAGCGAGCACAAGGAAGACCCAGATGTACGCCCACACAGACCAAGCAAGGGTGCAAATGAAGACGTTGATGTGCTCCAGTTTTCGCAGGTCGCCTGCGCACAAAAATCGTGCCACATGACACCAATAATGCAAATGAGCCTCAAAAATCTTGCAGTGATAAATTTGAATTACACGTCAATACATAGTTGTGATGGTAGTGTGTGATGGCAGTTTGTGATGGTGTGATGGTGCGGTAGTGTCTAGTTTGTATGTCGTAAGCCTGTATGCCGCACTATGGCTAACAACCCTTGCTGAGTGCAAATACCTTTACCTTGATACTGCCGTGGCTTTTCCTAGTAGATGCTCAAATGAAAGATATGAGCAGCGCACACAGGTGAGCCCTTCTATCGCCGAGGAAAAAAGAGGAGAAAACCAAGAGCCTTTGCCTTGCGCTTGCTGGGAGACACACACACACATATACACACACACGCGTGCATACACACACACACAGTCTGTAATAATTACCTGGGGGAAGGATTGCGGTACATATACCAGGGATTAGGAAGTAGTTGAAGGCCGCGCTGCCGACGATGGTGCTGGGGCCCAGCTGACCTGCTTTGGTACCCAGTTGCGTCAACGTCTCCACCACCCTGGGAGCATAAACAGATGATTGAATACGTGCATCACATTGCTCGAATACACAAGCCTCCACAGCCGTGCGAGCATGGTCAGGTGCGCTGAGTCCTGAGTGAAGGCACGTAGCCTTCATTGACATGCGAGTAGGGTTGGCCAGAACCGTATATCTGCACCGTATATGACCATGTGTATGGTGATTTCCCTGCTAAAAATACCGTATTTACACTGTATATACCTATAAATGTATGGTTCTGGCCAACCCTACATGCGAGAGCCTTTAAAGAGTGAGGTCTGCTGTAGACCGGAGTCTATCTGTTGAGTTGGAGGCCTGCTAATGTGATCTCACAAGGTTAGTGACAGAACAAGCTCACAAAACGATCCTGGTACTGCATGTCTGCTTGCGTGTGTGTGTGTGTGTGTGTGTGTTTGTGTGTGTGTGTGTGTGTGTGTGTGTGTGTGTGCGTGTGTGTGTGTGTGTGTGCGCGCGTGTGTGTGTGTGTGAATGTGTGTTGTGTGCGTGCATGTGCATGTGTGAGATTGTGTGACTACCATATTCGTTCTCACGCAACAAGGAGAAAGCACATTTTGAGGTGATTGTCCTTAAGAGGGAGGCCAGGCTTTGTTTCAACACCGCACCTTGACGGTGTTTTTCAGAGCTGTAGTTTTGTACACACCTGTGCAGCTTACACAATACATAGGACTTTAAAAAGCTGGTTGTACCGAGCTAAATGCACTGGTACATCCAACCCTGCACTGGTACATCAAAACCTGAAAGGGTTTCCTTCTTGGTGGGTTGTCTAATTCAAACAACGAGTCAGGTAGCAGTGTTTGTGAAGCAGCACAATATGCACGTCTCAAAGTGCGGTGAAGCACACCTGAGTATGGGAAGGGCTATACAAACACGTTTTGGAATTGTGCTTGGAGCGGTCTATCTAGGCTCCTAGACTCATGCTTTTATATATCAAACTTCAAAACTCGCATTTGTACCGCAAATCGTTTTCTCAAATCATGCACTGGATCACAGATGCATGAAACTATATGCAACGGCCTGGCCAAATGTTAGGGTATGCAGATGAATAAAGCGTGTGGCTACTTACGAAAGCAAGATCTCAGGCGCTGACGTTCCCAGCGCCATTAGGGCAAGGTTGGCCACTATCCAGTTCCAGACCTTGCGCTCCACAACGACGCTCTCTGAGAACAAATTAGAACAATTCAGACAATTCAAGGCAAGGTTGGCCACTATCCAGTTCCAGACATTGCGTTCCACAACGACGCTCTCTGAGAACAAATCAGAACAATTCAGACAATTCAAAGCAAGATTGGCCACTATCCAGTTCCAGACCTTGCGTTCCACAACGACGCTCTCTGAGAACAAATCAGAGCAATTCAGACAATTCAAGGCAAGATTGGCCACTATCCAGTTCCAGACCTTGCGCTCCACAACGACGCTCTCTGAGAACAAATCAGAACAATTCAGACAATTCAAGGCAAGATTGGCCACTATCCAGTTCCAGACCTTGCGCTCCACAACGACGCTCTCTGGGAACGATGCAGCACACACACACACACACACACTCACACTCACACACACAAACACACACACACACACACACACACACGCGGCAGGCAGGTGGGTGGACAAGCGGCAAGTGTGCATGCGTCTGAAACAAAGGATGTCAACATCCAGGCCCCCTCCTCCCCTCCTAGCTGGGTGGGGAGCAAGGAGCAGGAGCCGCATACCCCGAACACACAGACACGGCACAGCAGAGATCCTGACACAAAAGAAAGCAGGTACAGCTGGCAGGGCATAACACACAGGAACTGGTCATGGTGTACCTTTCAGGGAGCAATGCACTGCACACAGGCAGAGCAGGAAGCATCAGTTATTCATATCCCGTGCGTGAGCAAAGCAAACGAAATTCCAATTCCGTTGATGGGGTTCACAGCAAAAGGGTGGTGGATCGTGCACCATACCGCCCCTTTTTAATAATCAGCTCAGCAAAAAAAAGCATGCGGTCAAAATGTCAAGCTGTGCCATCTTTCACCTCCTGTCTGTGGGTTCTTCCTCACAACTCTCTTGGTTGAATGGCTCATGACCTATGAGAGAGGGCGTTTAACATCGTGTGTGTGTGTGTGTGTGAGAGAGAGAGAGAGAGAGAGAGAAAGAGAGAAAGAGAGAGAGAGAGAGAGAGAGAGAAAGAGAGAGAGCTTGAACGACTGACTGGAGCATATGCTCATGACCAGCAAAGGTCCTTCATGGACACGCTTTGAAGCAAAGGTAAGCGTTTACAATTCAGTCTAAGCTTCATGTGCTGCAAATGTGTGAAGGCATGAAGGCATCTTCCACTTACCGCCAGAGCTTCAGAAAAAACATCTGCGCACAGGAAACAAGGGCACAGGGAAAGCTGTGATCTGATGTTTCAAGGCATCTATGAATTGGCAGTGAATGCATATTGGACAAACTTGTCCTAGCTTAGCTAGGTCATCAGGAAACGAAGCTATCCTGGTGCAGGGGTCAAGCAAGACCCCTCACTGCAAATACACATTATTCGGGCATGCACGATTGTAGTTTCAAGACCATAACGTACCTGAGCAAATGGAGAGGCCAAAGAACAGCCACAGCAAGAACAAAGAGTAGGCCACTGGAAGCAAGAAAGAGAGGAAACGATTTCCGGGTTAGGCTGAAGGCTTCAAGACACACCATTGCTTAAACGGAATTTTTGTTAGGTTCACAGTGGTGTGTGCAACATGGTTGGAGCTATAAATGCAGCAACTAATTACCAGGTGCCCTTTTGCTTGGTCAAGGTTTGAGATTAAGATTAGAATACATGTATACATGTATACAGTACTCTGGTTAGAGCAGGTGCTGCTTTCGTAAACTACTTCCAATTGGAAAAAACTGACCTCTACTAGACACACGCTTTTTTCTCTAGTCTCAGGCCTGTGCAAAACCTCACCTATCAATACGCCCCGGTTCATGAGACTGAAGCCAGGCACCAAGATGATGGAGTCATTGCACTGATCTCGGTCATCCTACGATTAGAACATTAAGAATGAGATATAATTAGAGGCTGGGGGAGTTGTGCATTTGTGTGTGTATGTAGCAGGGTGTGTAAGAGCTTTATTTGATGGGTGTGCGTGTGTATGTGCACATGTTTGTGAATGTACATGCGTGTGCAAATGCGCTTGCATACGTGCGTGTGCGTATGCGAATGCGTGTGTATGTGTATGTTAGCACGTGCTTGGCGTGTGCGTATGCGTATGCGTGTGCGTATGCGTATGCGTGTACGTATGTATGTGTACGTTTGCTCGTGCGTAAGTGTGTGCGTACGGGTATGCGTGTGCGTGTGCGTGTGCGTGTGCGTGTACGTATGCTTGTGTGGTTGTGCGTGTGCAAAAAGCAAGTGCGAAACGCATCCTGAAAGCTTGACAGGCATTAAGTGCTACATCACAAGGAGCTCGTCACTCACACTCCAAATGATGTGCCCTCGCCCGGTACTTTGCGTTTCAAGGCAGGTACCGCTACAAAAGGAAGGAACGTGTGCACGTGTGTGTTTGTATGTCTATCTGTGGATAAGTGTGCATATGTGCGTTTGTAGGTGTATGGGTGTACGAGTGTGCGCATGTAAAGCTATGCACATGTATGCCTGTGTGTGTTTGCATGAGTGTGTGTGTGTTCGGTGTGCTGTATGCGTGTTTGTGTATGTATGTATGTGCATGTTTGAATGAGCAATGCCAGGCAAGAGCTGCGCATACTCCGGCACACGCTCGTGTGCTTGTGTGCATATCAGTGTGTGTTCATACGTGTGATTGTGCTCGTGTTGTGTGCGGTCTGTGTGAATATGTATGTAGGTGTGGGTATGTGTGTTGCTTCTGTGTATGTACACGTGTTTGTGTGTGTGTATGTGTGTATGTGTGTGTGCGTGTGTGTGTAGGTGTAAATTTATGTGTCGCTTCTGTGTATGTACGCGTGTTATGTGTTTGCATGTTTGTGTGTGTATGTATGTGTGTGTGTGTGGGTGGGTGGGGGGGGGGTGTAGGTGTAATTTTTTGTGTCGCTTCTGTGTATGTACGCGTGTTATGTGTTTGCATGTTTGTGTGTGGTCTGTGTGTGTGTGATTGTGTGTGTGTGTGTGTGTAGGTGTTAATTTATGTGTCGCTTCTGTGTATGTACGCGTGTTTATGTGTTTGCATGTTTGTGTGTGGTCTGTGTGTGTGTGTGTATGCGTGTGTGTGTGTGTGTGTGTGCATGAGCAATGCGTCCTATCCACGCCTGGTTCATTGCACTGCACAAGCAGGAGCTGCACACACTCTGGCATATGCTTATGTGTATGGTCGTACGGTTGCAGTGTTTGTGAGTGTGATTGTGTTTCTGTTGTATGTGGTCCTTGCTTTGCCTGTGACGTGAGCATGCTTGGCTTGCCTGACAAGATCATTGCATTGCCCGAGCAGGAGCTGCGCATACTCCAGCACACGCTCGTAGTTGGTCTTTCCGCCATTGCCCATAAGAGGAAGAACGGCTAAGTTGGGTAGTCTAGAAAGCTCACACCGCACTATCCGGCCAGCGAGAGAAGTTCATAGTCGGTCCGCATTCAGGGGAGAAAACGCCGATGGAATTAACTTATTACTAAATAATGCCTCAATGGGAGGTTGATTGTGGGTGCATTCCCATTGGGGTTTTCTTGAGAGAGAAAAGTCCATCGACCGATCCCACTGGAGAATTTTCACAAAGCATGTTTCTTCAACGGAGCGATCCATTGAACACATGTAAAAATACACGTGTAAAAATACTCAAGTCAACACTTTTCGTCAAAGAACATAAAATGGACCCACGCTTCTTTCTTTTGGCATGTGTGCTCACTGGAGCTGTCTCGGACCCTGCGCCTGTGTCGATGCCACGTCTGTTGCAACAAGCTGACCAGTATGAGCCAAGGAAGAGGCGCAGGACCCAGTCTGTTAGCAAGACCTGGTTGTATGCCCAAACTGGAACACCGAAAATTTAAAAGGGGAGTATTATGGATTGTCAGGTACCTGACAATCCATAATACGGATTAGGGTTTAGGGTTAGGTTAGGGTTTAGGGTTAGGGTTGAGGGTTAGGGTTTAGGGTTAGGGTTTAGGGTTTAGGGTTAGGTTAGGGTTTAGGGTTTAGGGTTTAGGGTTTAGGGTTTAGGGTTAGGGTTAGGTTAGGGTTTAGGCCCTAAGTGTAACCCTAAGTGTAATGCTTGCGTCCTAACAAGGCGTCCAACACAGCAAGGCAATGCCGACTTGTTAGTTTCCTTTCTCTGCAAAACACCACCCTTGTCCTTTATATATGAGCGTATGGGTTTAGATAATTGTCGCTGGCCGAGACCAGCAGCCGATCAACCAAACAACTGTTGAAATCAATTGGCTGATTGCACAGCTTGGTTTATGCAGCAAATTTGCATACGGTTTGAATAACAATCTTTAGCCGGAGACGGAGATAAATCGGATGCGGAAGATGGTGGGGCGTGGTGTCCAGGGAAGGCCAATTGGCACGGGAAAAAACAGAGCAACCATGGAAACCGCTGAGGAGCTCTGCTATCATGGATGTGCCTGTCAAAACATGACTAGCACCAAGATGCGGTAATTTTTAGGTGTGGCAAGGATGCTGTTTTTACGTTTTGCACCACCAATGAATGTGATGCAGAGCCACACAACCATTCTCTGGCCTCCTGTTGCTCCATGTAGGGTTGCAGTGTCCTAGCTAGCATGTGCAGGGCACCACTTTGGGGGTGGCTGTTTGGCTAAACGGAAGTACAAACCTGAGAGATTGAAAAGAAAAGTTGCATATCCGAAAGCGCCTAATGCCTCTGCCTGGGCGCTTCTTACTGCCAAATCAAGACTGGAAGCTGTTGAATGAAGTTGACTGTGTGCATAAACAACTTTCCAAGATGGAAACGTGTGAAAAAGCATTTTTCATAGAGTGATCGATGACTTTAATCTTCAGCTCACTAAATGGAACAGCCAGCAGTACAAGATCAGAAAAGGACAAACTCAATGAGAACGATCTTTCAGGATATACTGACAGCTCACACTACAGGTAGTGTAGATTATAGGAATGGACACCATCTAAAACGAACACACTGAAGATCTTCTCTCAGATCTAGGGCTGAATTACTGGGCAACAACACAAGAAACAAAGCTTTCCGCAAAAAACACTCTGCCCTCTGAGAATGCCTCATCACTCTTCACTCTTCGCACATCCCAGAAGATACAATTTATGCAGCAATACGGATGCTTTTGCACGTGCTGCAAATGGTATGTCAGTTATGTCATAACCTGGTACTCATATACATGACAAATAATTAATTTCGGCAGTGAGGTGCTTTCATGTGCTGGCACATAAGAGGGATGTTGAAAAACGTTCGTAATAACAGAATTTGGCAAATAAGAGGCTAGTGAATAGAACATTTTTAAGCTTATCATGCTAAATCAGTGGCACAGAATAATCAAGCAATTTTTCCTGGGATTTTTAATGCGATATATAATATATATATACTGTACATTTGTTTGCTTGTTTGGCCAGAATAGATAGAGAGAAAAGAAGCCGCTTCCCTAAATCAGTATAGTATACAGCCACATTATTGTACGTGGAAGCAGAGGCCGTTCTGGCTTACAATTCCCAAATAAAACAAATGTACAAATAATAACTGTTAGGGCTATGCGCTGCTCAGAGTGCTACTTATTCAGTTACTTGCACTGCTCAATTGAGGGGATTGTCCCTGACTGCTACTTGGGAGCTCGGGGCAACAGGGCATGGTCAAGTTCGCAGCAATACCACTTCCTAAACTCGATCTTAGTTAACAACCGTATCAACCGTATTGACCGTAACAACTGTACCTATTTAAAATGCTCGCAAAGACTCAAAATTTAATTTGATATTTTTATTTAATTAGTTTGATATAACTACAAAAATGAACTCCAATCGCCGGGAAAAAATACAGCGAATCCGCAGCAATTTGGGTTCCGACGCTCAATCGAGTGACATGGGATTTGACATTATTCAAAACCTTAGGAAGTTTGCCAAGAACTCTACGAAGCTGCTCGCGGAGGAGCTGTACTCCGGCAATGTGCGGTATTATTTTGTCTAGCCTCGTCCAGGCAGGTACGGAATTTCTCACCACACGCATAACCTCCATCCATTCAGGTCCGCTTTGTATTTGAGATGATCCAGAATGCTGACGACAACCAGTACGAAGCAGATATGCTTCCCACTCTGACATTCAAGGTTCGTTATTATCTAACTACATTGCGTCAGCCCTGGCCAGCTAACCAAGTCAGCAGAAAAGCCGTTGATGCGATGGTACAATTGACAGGTGGGACAGGACGGCATCACCATTACCAGCAATGAACGGGGCTTTGAGGAAAAGAACGTGGATGCCATTTGCAGCGTGAACAGCAGCACCAAGAAAAAGAGCGAGGGCAACATTGGAGAGAAGGGTAACATCGGAGAGAAGAGTGAAATTCTACTTCTTACTTATTTGCTTGAGAACCCTGATCAGTAACTGATTAGCTGACTGGTTGTTTTATTTTTGCCCACTTTCGCAGGTATTGGGTTCAAGAGCGTGTTTGCTGTAGCAGAGAGGGTTTACATCGCGTCCAACGGCTTTTGCTTCATGTTTGACAGCCGCAATGTAAGTCCAGGTTAGAAAGAATCATCCAAGATTTTCTGAGCCAGCACAAATGAATCCAAGCCCTGAAAATGTTGCATTCATAAACGCAGGAGCTGGGCTATGTTGAGCCTATCCTTCTGGAATTTGATGAATTCCCTGTGCCTCGACATGAAACAGGCACCACTCTGTTTCTCAAGTTCAAGGTACGTGTGCCAAGCATTTACATGTACGTATATGCCCAAGCAATAGGCTTTGGTTGCTGAGAAGAGTGCAGACTGGATGCTGAGTTTGCATCATGGGCGGATGCACCAGGTAGGGAATCAATACCAATTAATTAATTATTACTAGCAACTTACTACTTGCTCTGAAAGAAGGAAACATGCACAGGAAATGATAGGTCCCTTGTGAAGACCCTCTGACGGAGAAAACAAATAACCAGAGAAAAATGAAAAGCTCGTCACTTTTCCTGCACTTAAGAACTTTATCGCAATAGATCTCACACTGCTACCGCTGGATTTGCAGGCGGGCCTAGACCTCAGCAAGCTGGTGCGAGACCTTGAGGCAATTCAGCCAGAGTCAATCATGTTTCTCAAAAAGCTAAGGTAAGCACGGTTTATCTAACAATCGTGCAGAGCAGAGATAAGTGCCTTTGTTTGTGCAGTGGTCTCTATGCTATTCCGCAAGGTTCACTCATCCTTGTGCCTAGATTCAGAGGTCGACCTTGAACTTCTGAAATAAACGATAACTGCAAATTTGTAAAAACAACCAGAGTAGGTGCTGCCTTTCCGGCTCGCTGCTTACTGAGACTTGTCCAGCTTTCTACAGTTTGCACTGCCACTAAGAAAAGAGGCTAGGCAGCTTAGAGTGGTGTTTAAAAACACATCCTGTATGATTGAGTGAAGCAGTTGCTTTATTTAACAGCCCCTCCTCCCGCAGCCTTTTTTGTTATTTGAAACAAGCGCGCCTTTTTTGTTATTTGAACAGCCCCTCCTCCCGCAGCCTTTTTTGTTATTTGAAACAAGCGTGCCTTTTTTGTGAAGAGTTGTACTCGACTGAGTGCTGACTGAGCAGACAGGTTAATTTGCCGTGTAAAAGTCCATTCACAATTGAGAGAAGGTCATTACGTCTCTTTCGGTAGCAGGGAGAATTACGTCTGGAATAAAAACAAAGAGCTAAAATTATTTTGCAAGCAGAAATCTCAGTTTGTATGTGTATTCTATTTTATTGGCGGTAAGTTACACAAATGCCCAATTTAGAAGATAAGCGTGATCAGCGCCACCTGGAGTTCAAACTTTTTGTATCCTGGTCATTCAAGAGTGGTAGTGATGAGTTTGTACTGATTCCTTTGTCTGTATCTGTTGACGCTTTGGTTTGCAGGTACATCAGAGAAACAGGGTAGAAAGAGCCATTGATTAGCATATATTCATACATGCAAATGCAAATGGATGCATGTGTGTCTGATCATTTTTTTCTTCACGTGCTTTTGCACTTGTGCAGGTGCATGAGGCTGGAGCTGCAAGGAAAGCTGACTACCAAATTCACCATCAGCAGTACCCCCTCCTCGCACTTGACAACTGTCCTCAAGGAAAGTTGGGAGACCAACAGAGACCTAGCCACTACAGCACAGCCCTACATACTTCTGAGCAAGCAGGTCCCTGTTCCAAGCTCAGCTCACCACGAGAAGCGCGCAGGCATCAGCTCTACAGGCATAGCTGCCGCCCTCCCCATGAATGCCGCTGGAGCTGCATCTCTGTTGGAAGGCGTGCGTTCTTATGCATTCCTGCCTGTATCACCTTCTGGGCTGAGGTTTCTTGTCCAGGTGATTGTGTTGTGGAAGTTGGCTACCGTTATGTGTAGGGCTGGGCAGAACCATACATTAATAGGTATACATGGTGTACATACGGCAATTTTGGCAGGGAAATCGCCATACATACGGTCATATACGGTGCAGATACACGGTTCTGGCCAACCCTAGTTATGTGCCTGTTGAAGAAGTGCGAATTTACGTGTGCCTATAGGCAGTCTCCGTTTCATTATGGTTCGCTGGAGCCAATCCCTGCTGATTCTGTATTTGCCCTCTTCTTGCTGCAGGCTGATTTCATCCTCACCAGTAGCAGGGAGGGTATGCTTGACTGTCCTTGGAATGTATACCTTCGGGATCAGCTCCTGTGCCTGCTTTGCGATAGCTTAGAGATCCTGCAGCAGCAGCAGCCATCCTTTAGGTCCAGCTTCCTTGCCCTCCTTCCCCTGCCCGGAGAAGTGCCTGCCAGTACATTTTTTTGCCTCTGGCCCCAGCAGCTGAGGGACAGATTCGAGAAGCTGCCTTGTGCCCCAACTGAGTCTGGTGCCTGGAAAAGGCCGAGCAGTGTGCTTCTGCCTTGTGCGTCTTGGCAGCAGCACGATGCCCCCCTCGTCAACAACAGCATGCTGCTTGCTCTCACAGGGTTGGAGTACATCAGCAGCCGTGTGTTGCAGCAGAGCAAAGGCATGCAGCAGCGCATGGAGCAGGTGCTGGCTAATTTTGGCTGCGTCAAGTTTTGTGGTAGTCACCTTGTACAGTGCCTAACAAGCCCCTCTGCCAGCTCACACCTGCAGCAGCTACCTGCAAGCTGGCTGCACAGTCTCTACAGCCTCCTTGGCACCCACTCTTCAGCATTCAGTGCAGATGACTGGAGCAAGCTGCAAATGGCTCCCATTTTTAGGGTGCACGGTTCCATGACAAGCAGCAGCAGCAGCAGCAGCAAGTTGATGCTTTGGGATGAACCCCATTTCAGCCAGCACGACTGGCGGCTTTTTGAGCGGGAGCTTTGGCTTGAGCGGGGATCCTGGGGGCCAGATGTACAGGGCTTGCTATCTTTGCGCTTTAAAGGCATTTCCACAGCATCAGCTGCACACCTAGCACAGCTGCTGCTGCAGCAGTACCCCACAGCTTGCAGCACCAGCTCCAAAGAGGTGCTTGACGAGCACTTGTTCTTCTTCTACAGGTGTGTTCTAATTACGGGATTAGAAGTTGCCGGGCTAGTTCTGGTTCCTTTTGGCTCCCCTCTTTGGCTGTTTTTTCCTAACATACGATGCGTCATGCCTTTTTGTCAGAGGGGATGACAGAGGCTTGAAGTGGGTGCAAAATTGAGACATTTCTAGGTTATGTGATCTGTAACTCGCAGCTTTCAAGCTCAATAAGAGGTTGGGACTCCAAGAACCCCATTTGCAGCTTGAGGCTGTAAAAGCATCTCTTGGGGCCACGTGATTAGTTGGTCAACGTGAGGCTTGTCAAAATGGATCGAAAATTGCCCCCCTCCTGGCCAAATTTTCAACATCCAGTAATGTCCGACATAAGGTAATTTGCTGGTAGCGTATCGGGGGTAAAATGAGCCCTGCTTGGGACATGGTGGCTCAATACATGTGTATTTTGTGCCAAATACTCTAGGTTGCGAATTCGCCCAAGCCAGCAGGCATCCATTCCAGCCCCAGCTTTTTCAAAACTTGATTTAATGTGTTGATTGTATAATGTTTTGAGAATGGATATTATTGGAACCATTTGCGACAGAAGAAAGAGCAGGGGAGTGATCCCTTTGATGAAGTGCAAGTTGAACAAATTCCTCTGAAACTCAAAACCACTTCATGAATAATGTATCCTTGCAGGCACCACGACAGCCTGCAGCAGGTTAGTCCCTCTCAGCTACATCTGCGGGCAAGCACCGGCACCTACCTCCCATGCTCTTCCCTTCATTTCTTGCCAAGCTCCGACCTGCCTGTCGAGGATCTTCAAAGGGCAGGTACGCAGCCCCATGCTTGTTTCCTATGGAAACAGGTTTCCCCCTGCAAAGGCAATTGGTTGCATTGTCATAAAGATGAGGGAGTGACAAGAGATTTAGGTGATAGGCAAGCCTGTGCTGTGTACCTGTGTATACAAAACCTGTGCTGTGTGTATACAAAACCTGTGTTGTGTGTATACAGAACCTGTGCTGTGTGTATACAAAACTGCACATCAAACATTAGTGTTTGGGTGACCACTTCTTAGCGCTCAAGTACAGATCACACGTGCCCACGAACCATCCCCAGGTGTCAATTTTCTCAATGCTGACTACTTCAACAGCCAGATGAACCGTGCCGATCTTGAGGATCTTGAGCACTTTCTGCACCGCTGGGCTGGTGTACAGCATCTTTCTGCAGACATTGCCCTCGAGCGCATCCTGTCCCTCTACAGCTCAGCAAGCACATCTCCAACACTAGAGCGCAACGTGATTCACCTGGAGTACCTGCAGCAGGCCTTTCCAAATGGCCACCCCTCCCTCAACACTGCCCCACTCATTTTTTCTTGCAGTAAGAACACGTACCAGCGTGGACCATCCCTCCTCTTTTCCCTGTCCCACCCTGATCAAGCCATCCAGCAAGAGGTCGAACAAGCAGGTCTCTGCTTTGTTTCCTCTGCAGCTTATAACCTCGCCTGGCAGCGCAGTCTGCTGCTGCGCGACTACATGAGCAAGGTGCTTGGTGTAGGCACTGCCAGTCCCAGCATCATAGCAACGAGCATCTTGCAGCTTCACAAGATGCCTAGCATGAAGCTGACCTCCAACCAGTGCATGCACCACCTGACCTTCATCAACTGCAACTGTGCCCTCCTCTTAGCCAGCGGCCCCCATGATTTGGGCAGCCTCCGCATCCCCACAGACCAAGATGTGATGCAGCCTGCCAGCTCCCTCTTTAGTGCGCTGCCTCAGCAGTTCGAATCTTTGCAGCGTGATCTGAGATCAAGCGGCATGCAGTTTGTGGCCCCAGAGGTATAGGTTCAAGCTAATTGGCGTTTTTCTGTCTGCATTCCTTGAGCACTGTACCGGCTGCAGCTCTTTAGTCGGCTGTCCTCTTTTAGGCCAGCATCTGACAAGGCAATAACAAAATCTTCCAGCCTGCTCTCTTTATGGGAGAAGGGGTCTTCCAGACAATCACACACATGTTATCTCGACACACAAGAGGCAATGCAGCACGTGAATTGCACATTATTTTGTCAAAATGCCGCTCAGGTGCTGGAGTATGAATCCGACACCCTGTACCGCCTCTTGGGTGTCCGGCGCGTTGAGCCCACTGTTATAATTGAGGCCATTCTGCGTCTATACAGCGACATGCCTGGACTCTGCAGGTGTGAATTCAGGAACACACTCGCATACATACTTACACCTACACACTCACAGTGAGGACACCAGACCTCACTGTGAGGACACCAGACACCTACACCTACACACTCACAGTGAGGACACCAGACCTCAGAACCAACTGAATGCCGCAAAGGAACAGCACAAAGACCTTTGCAACATTTTCCAAGGAGCCTCCGTTACTCTCCACATCATCCTTTTGGGTGTGGGCGGCACCATCTACAACACCCACACTCTGAAGCCTTTCAAAGAACTGGGTCTCGATTCTCAAAGTGTTAAGAAGCTTGCCTCCAAGCTCCATGTGCACTCTGTGAACTTTGCTGCTAAACTTGTCCATACCAGATGTGCCCTTTCCAGTACTGTTATCAACTCTCCGTGAGTCATCAGGAGCCGGTTTCAGACCAAGCCTGCAACCCTCTTGGTCCCCATTGGTTTTCCTTTCCTTTTTGCGGTGGAGGAGCTTTACGGTACTCGGTACCAAAGTGGCTCCTTTTCCTTAATTAAAGTGGGGAGTAGTTTTCACTGCCTGAGTAGTTTTTTTTCTTTTCTTTCTACACACTCACATTACACACACATAAACGCAAACACACACAAACGCAAACACACAGTTCCCACAACAACGAAGAGCTGCTCCAGCTGCTGAAGTTCCTGTGCATCTATCAAGGCTTGGTGGTGGACAAGCTGGGCCAGGCTGTCAGAGCTGCCGTACATATCAGAACAGCCTCTGTCCCTCCTGCTACCTCAACCAGCAGCTGCAGCCTCTCTGAGCTCAAGCCTGCTGGACAGGTGTTTCTTCCCATTGGTGCCTGCAGCTCTTTACCAAGCACAGATGACAGCCTGATGAACCAAGTGGCCCAGCTTGCAGGATTACCACTTGTGCACTCTGAGAACTTCAGCATTTCAACCAACAACAGCAGTAGCAGCCACAGCAGCCAGGCACCACAAAAGCAGCAGCAGGAGAGCTGCCTTTTCCTCCGTGATGTTTTGGGTGTCAAGGAGCTACCACAGAGTGCTTGCTTCATGAGCTTCCTCGCTCTGTGCCAGGGTCCTCAACCAGGCATTTCTGGTGATGAAGTGCTACGAATCTTGCAAATCATGGCAGAGCATTTCAGCAGCAGCAGCAGCAGCAGCAGCAGCAGCATGCAGTTCCCTGCAGAAAGCTTGGTAGCAAAGGCTCTAAAATGCAATGTCTTGCTGACCAGCAGCGGCACCTTTGCAACGCCTCAGCAGGTGACCTTCCCAACCGAAGAAAGGGACTGGAAGCTGCAGGTGAGGGGGCTGTAATTTGTATAGGGGGGGGGGCAATGCCATTTGTTGGTTGCAAGGAATGATGTGCATCCCCCCCCCCAAGACAAACTATTGGAAACAGTCATACGCGTCCTCATACTTATTCAAAATACAGAGGTTACAGATAAAGCCATCAGTCAAAAAGTGCGACTGCTAGGCTGCGTGTGTAAAGAGAGCGTTAGTTGTAGCACCACTGACTTAAATCACCTACAAAACAAATACTTACAAAGGGGTAATAAGGCACAGCGTTGTTTGTTATTCAAATTACAACGAACATTATTGACAGGTATGGTCACAGACGTTCTCCAAGCATATAGAACACCTGCAGCTCAGTTCAGTGCCTTACATTCCGATGGGTGTCCCATTACCCCTTTACAGGATATCCTGCCACCCAACACCCCCTACCTGCACCCAGTTTGGGCCTCAGCAGCAAAACAGCAGCCCTCCCTGCTCTCTTTCCTTGTCAAATATCTGCGCCTCCCTGTTGCCCCAAGCCCTATCCACCCTGCATCCACACCGAGCCTTCCCCCAGAGCTGCTCCATGTTGTCCGATCCGGCAGCACACCTCAAAAGGCTGCAATGCTGAACATGCTGAGAAACAGGTGGACTGCTTCTGGCTTCAAGGATGCTGTCCACAAAAGCAGTAGTAGCAGCAGCCTGAAGCAGCAGCTGAGCTCAATGGAGGTGGAGGCAATTACACCTTCAGGGCCAGCCTGCCTGCCCCTCAGCCAGACCTACCTCCCCACAGAGCCCATGCAGACGCTTTTGGGCATTGATCTGCCCTTCTTGAAAGTCCCCGACCCTGAAAGCCCGGCCTGGAGATTCCTGGCGGCTTTGGGTGTGTCCTGCACACCCAGCGTGCCATCTGTGCTGAAGCGCCTGGGGCAGCTGAGCACCGGCAGTGTAGTGGATGGCAAGAGTGTGGATTCCCTCTACTGGTTCCTTGGCCAGCAGCAGCAGCCGCAGCAGCAGCAGATCAAGGCTGCATTCCAGGAGGCCCCATTAGTCCTCCACAAGGTTGGGAAAAAAGGGCTGTAGGATAATATGATGCGTCAGCTTCTGAGATTTTTGGCCCTGAACAGCACTAGCACATACAAATACTAGTGCTGGTACCTAGAGAAGTGTTCCCTTCAAACATGCAGGGAAATTGGGTATGCCTTGATCTTGATGTCATGCGTTGGAGCTGCTCATATCCACCAAGGATTTCAAGAGTTCTGAGCAAGCCCTTCCTGCTGTTGAGTTCCAACTCTGGTCTGGAGGCTTTTTTCAAGGTATGCCGGGGTATAAAATTGAGTGTTCCTGACTGTAAATTGGGTTTGCCTGACTGTACAGATAAATGAGCTTCATTAGTTGTCAAGATTGCACACATTTCATCTAGAAAGGAAGAATGCCTGTCACAGTTGTGCCTGCTTCAAGCAGAGGGTTTGGATCTACCTTGATACTTTGAGCTCCATTGCCATTTCATTTGCTCGTTTTGTAAGGACAAGCTTTCCTTTCGAAAATTCTGATCTTTGTGGAATGGACTTACAAGTACATTACAAACAATACATTACAAACAGTACTTTACAAACAGTGCATTACAAATGTTACAAACTGTACATGACAAACAGCTCACTACGTATTTCCCATGTGACGTGTTTCAGGGTTTGGGTGTCATAGACGTGCAGCCAGCAGATCTAGCGGTGGCCTTGCAGTTCTTGTCAAAGCAGCCCATCACACCAGCGCTTGCCCGTGACACAGAGGCTTTGTATCTTGAATTGGCCGGCCAAATCAGGTGAAGGGTAGGAAGACACAGCCAGGCTTATATTCGTTTGCAAAGAAATAGCTGCAATGTTTTACTGCTTTGGACGCATAGATGCCTTTTATCCTATACCATGCAGCACACACCAAATTTGTTTAATGTTTGCACAATGCAGGCCCAACACCCCACCACCCTCGCACCTGACAGAGCTCATGAGTGGCTGCGTCCTGCTTGTGCGCAGCAGATCAGATTTGGCAGGGTTTGTCCACAGCAGCCCACGAGTGTTCCTTCCTGATGAGCTGCAGCTAGCGAACCTCTTTTCCACCCACCCTGTGCAACTCTTGGCAGTGAACAGCCTCAATCTCCCCTACCTTGCCCCCCTACTACGCCTCTGTCCCACCGCCCCCCCTCTGCTGTCTCAAGCTGTGCAGTTCACCAGCAAGCATGCCGACGACCTGCAGCTGCACAGGTGGTCTAGCTTGCTCCCTTCAGCAAGCAGTTTCTATGCTCGTGCAGCCTACAGTTTGGACGCTCCCAGCTTTGCAGCCAGCGTGGAGAGTGGCAGGATCAGCGGACTGTGCAAACAGGGAGCAGGAGGGATCCAGGTGCTCAGTTCTCAGAGCATTACACAGTGCTATGAGCTTGGAGAATGCAGCATAGAGCAGAATGGCAGGGTCGCTGTGGAGGTCCTTCACAGCGCAGAGGCCCCAGAGGTCACGACCCGCATCATTATCAACGAAGATGAATGTGCTGACTCCGAGGAGGCATTGGAGGTTCTTGCTTCTCACTATGCAGGTCAGCAGAGCACTACTTTGCAATTTATACTTGGTGGATGTCTGCTGTTTGAATAACAAGTGCAGTTAATGTGGCTGAAAAAGAGATTTAAGAAAAAGGCGCAATGTTCCTTCCTATTTCCCTCTGCTACCCTTAGGTCCTTCTGTAAATAAATCCTTCCCATGTCCTGCACGTGTCAGGGCTCTGGATGGTGCCACAGCATCTGATGTCTGACTTCCAGCTGATAACTCACAGTGTCTTGCCTCAGCTCAACGCTGGCAAAGCGCAGCAGCGGGTGGAGCGTTCTATGGGATTGGCAGGGAAGCCTATTGTTGCTTCTCTCCCCCAGAGCTTGAGTCAGCTCCTAGGGCAGCAAGGAGTGCCTGGGTACAGCGGCCATGGGGAGGAGGAGGGTGGGGGGGTGGAGGAAGATGACTGCGCCGGTTGTGAAGAGGATTTTGCACAGGAGCAGTACGTACAGCAGCTACAAAAGCTAGAGTGGGAGGAGGGAGAATGGCTGGAGGAGCAGGGGCCAGGGGAAGGGGCTGGGTACAGTGAAGCTCTAGATGGGATGCGCAGCCAGCTGGGTGGAGGGGTGGACCAACCAGTGCTGGGTGCTAGCAGTACCAGCAGCAGCAGCAGGCATCAGAAAGGAAGCAAGCCTGTTGGTTATGCATGTCAGATCAGTGGACCTGCATCTGAGAAACAGCACAGGAATAGCCCTGCAGCAAACGTGGCACCTCAGTCTCCCACTGTCTTTTCTGTCCCTCATGGATTTGCACCCTCAATGCTCACCAGCGGCAGCAGCAGACTCTCATCCTTCACCGGAGTGTGCAACAGGAGCAGCAGCAGCAGCAGCAGCAGGGGAGGGGCCAGTGCCATCAGCCCCAAAGATCTGCACGCAGTCATGCGTAGTCCCAGCTACAGCTTGAGCGGAGAAAAAGTACAGGAACAGCTGCAGCTGGCATTAGAGGCAGGAAGCAGGGTGAAAGCAAGAAGCAGCACTATGGCTCTTGGTGGATGGATGAGCACGCGTATCTCAGATGAGATCACAAGCATTATCAGCAGCAGCAGTAGCAGCAGCACTTAAGCCCCACCACTGACCCCCTCCCCATTCTACACAATCAGTGAGGAGCAGGTGCAGCGCATCGTCGATCGCTCCCCTCCTCCTCCTCCTCCTCCTCCTACGCATTCTCCTTCTCCTGCTCCCTTTGAGGTCCGCATGTCTCACGGCTTGCTGGGTGAGTTGTTTATTTTCAGAGGGCTGCTGGCGCGCTTCCACAATCGTTTTGGGCCAGACAACTGGCGCTCAGGCATGCGTGTTGCCGTGGGTCTTCCAGCACCTGTCACAGAGCCCCCTTTCGACTTTTATTTGGTACGTTTTTTGTTTGAAGTACTCCTCATTCATTGCTCAGGTGCATGTGCGGTATCACCTTTTATAAGAACACAAGCAATGTAGCACAGTGCAGGGTACTGTTTTTTTACATTGAGCACTTGTTGTGAATCCTCCAACCATGACATTTTCCTACTTTGCAGGACGACGTTGACGGCATAATTTCTGGTGTACCAAACTCAGTGGCTCTAATAGAAGTCAAAGCCACAAGTTCAGCTCATGGAGCTTTCCCCATCAGCACGACGGAGTGGGATTTGGCTATGCGCATTGCCAGGTGAAAATGTATTTGCTAATAGAGCTCTGGTACAGCTCTCCACGCATCCTAAGAACTGTGGAATTATATAAAAGTAGGTTATGAGAGTGGGATTTGGCTATGTGCATTGCCAGGTGAAAATGCATTTGCTAATAGAGCTCTGGTACAGCTCTCCGCGCATCCTAAGAATTGTGGAATCATATAAAAGTAGGCTACGAAATAGTATTGCAAAGCTTAGCTTTCCTTTTTGAAAGTGCAATCTTTCTTCCGTTTCCTCTTTCTCACCAGGCTTGCAAAACTCCTGTGAAACTTGCTCTGCAGGGGCGACAATTCATTCGACAGCTCACAGGCCGAGCAAGCAGCGCTACCTCGGCTGGGGGGGAAGCAGCTTGTGTATGTGGTGGTACATGTCGTAGATGTTCTAGGCTGTCCCCGCATCAGCAAAATCTTCTGCAATCCTGGGCAGATGTACAAGGAGGGGAAGCTGCAGCTGTTTGCCAATGACTGCTTTCTTATCAATGCTTGACAGCATCATCTCCTTTGTTCGCCTTACTTGGTAATAAAATTCTGCAAGGAAGTGAGGTCAGCGCATGCTTGCAGTTTTGAAAACCTCAGAAACCAGAGGCTGTGCATTTTTGATTTGGATTACCGTGCTGAGTAAACTATTAGGTTTTGATGCACTGAAAAAGTGCTTGCTTTCCTCTTTCCGCTATAAAGCGCTTTCTTCAAAAGCTCTTTTGTTGGACCAAAATGCCATGGTATGGCATATGCATGTATCATAACTCATAAGGTGCTGTTTTTGGCGTATTCCAATTAATTCACTTAAAATTTGTTGCACAACTCCTTCTGCATACTTTGGACCAAGAAATTAACCCTTGTTGTTTGCCCCTTAGAATATCTTGCACACTGTCAAAATTTCCACTTGCCTTTCTTACCTTGCAGTCGCACATTTGTTGATATGTTTGTAGATATGTTTTTACAAAAATAAGCCACATATTGACCATGCGGAAGGGCCACACCTTTGGTTTACAGGGAAACTCAGCATTGGTTTACTGGGAAACTTAGCATTGAGCAAAAAGAAAGGAAAAGAGAAACGAAAGTGCATCAGTACGGAAGTACAGAACAGGAACCCCCCTATACAACCAGAAAGCATGCGGTATGGTATAAGTGCTCAACTAACCTAACTTACCCCCTCTACCCTCAACTAGACAGTGCTCTGCACATCCTTTCTGGATGCCAACAACTGCAAATAATAAATATGATCACTGAGAGTCACAACTCAGCGTGCAGCTTTTATAGCCATCAGCAAAATAGGCTCCCTAAAGTCCTGCTTCGACTCCATGGATTTAGGCAGCAAACAGCTGGGCATGTAGAGTCTTCATATCCCTGGCACGGCTGAAACTAGGATTGTACCAAAGGGGCTCTCCTTACCCCGCTTCTCAGACAAAAATAGGTATACCTCTAGCCATCTGGATGCTGTACTGGTTGCTCCCATCTCCGCAAAACCTGAAAAGCGACAGACTAGGGCAAGTTATTTATCAAAAATTCTGCAGCACAAGCACACATGTAGCCAGTTGCAGTCATCGAGCTTAAAATTCGCAAATCAGGTTCTTCATCAATTGCGATGCTGCATACCCTACTTTTCAAGCACACACTGTTGCAAATGCTGTACTTGACCGGCCAGAGCACCGGGCTGAGTGACTTGTGTGTTTTGGAGGGATAAATGAACACTGCAGTGCGCAACTTGTCAGACCTCACATCTCTATAGAAAAACCAGCTCTGATTTGGGTGTGGTGATGTTTTGTTCCTACATATATTTATGTACACACACTTGTTTGGCAGATTTATTGGGTTGTTATGTGGTATTATATGCATCAAGAAACAAACATTATGGGACGCCTGCTAAAAGTAAATGTAAAATGCTCCGCTTCCGGCAAAGAAAAGAAAAGAACATTGTGGGCTCGAAGCAATCAGCATCCCACCGTGTCAGACAAAGGAGATACAGAGAAAGAGTGTCAGGCCCAATAGCACCAAAAGCAAAAAGCGTTGAGGGACAGTGTAAACACTGCTGCACACACTACTGTTGTCTGACAATCAAACACAAATATAATATAGACCAAAGGGAGATAGCCTAGCTGAGCAAACTCCCCACTACGAGGTGAAACAAAACGAGGGACCTCCTGTGTTACACAGGTGTAAAAAGGAAAGAGCGATAGTGACTGGCAGATTGCTTTAATGATGAATTGGAGAACTCCTTGGATGTGGTGGCAGTGGAGGTTTGGGTGAGAGAGCTGTTTCTTTTCTGTTATCTGTGGCGTATGGGAGTAGCCCTGTATGACTGCGGCTGCTATCGCTGCTGCTAGCCTTACACGAGAGGTGGTGTTGGTTATGCCCATGCCTCTTGGGCTCTTGCATAGGATCTGTTCAGGTGAAGGTGGTGTGCACGTAAATCTTGCAGGCGAGTGACTTGCGTGGTGCTCTTTTGCCAAAAGTGCATGCTTAAGCTTCCCTTCAATATTGCATCTCCCTTCATTATATCTATATTCCTCTTGCCTCTGAATGAGCTGTAAAAGAACCTGTTTTTAGGGGATATACATGTATAGCGCGTTTTGTGAGGGGACGTAATTTTTTAATAGACTTTTTTATATCCTGGGGGGTTTTTCTCTGGTTTTGTGCTGATTCTAGGTTGCGAACAACATGGGAGACCCGAACAGGGTTGCCATGAAGTTCCAGATGAAGTTCAATCATGCTTACAGATATCGGCACATTCTGAAGCCTTTCAAAGAACTGGGTCTCGATTTTGAAAGAGTTTAGATGCTTGCACTACTTACTGGGTTCGGCCTGGCTGGACGTTTCATTCTCAATTCTCACCAGGCAATGACATAGGGTGGGTTTCTAACTTTTTCTTAAGATATATCCTTTCTTTGCACTTGCTCCTCAGGTACATTATTGAGGATGATGACACGACCCAGCAAATAGGGAGCATTTCTATTGAGCTGCCACCAAGTGTGAAGTGATAACCTAATTGCGTGTGAAGTGATAACCTAATTAAAGGCAAGCAGAGATGATTCAACAAGATATAATATTTTATTTGTCTGCTGAAAATGAAGTTGAACAGTATTTGTGACATGCTCTGTGACATGACTGTGATCTGATCTGTGACAAGTGCAACCACCCTATCCACCCACAAATGAAGCATTCGTCAACAGAATTTGGCAAAGGAGAGGCTAGTGAAAAGAGCATTTCTTTGAGCACAGCAGCTTGTCATGCTAAATCAGTGGCACGGAAGAGTCATGTAATTTCCTGAGATATGTAATGATTTATATGTAATGGTTGTTTGGCTGGTATAAATGGTCCTTTTGTAGCCTAAAATGCTCTTTCCCAGACACATCCATCATCCTAGTGTGGTGATTGAGCCATCGCCCCCTTTCACGTTGAGAGGGGGTTGAGACGTTATACACACATATATTGGGGAACTTTGGCAGGAGACAGACGACCGGCGTGACCACACACACACCTGTACCTGCCTTGAAATCCATGCTTAAGCTAGTACCATGATTCGTCATGACAAACCTTTTTCATCAGTCAAATTTTGGCTGCCATGTCGAACCTCCTTTTCCATACTTTACTACTGAAGTCCCACTGCCATTCTCATTCCCACTAGCCAGATATACACCAAGTAAATGGCTGTCATTCTAATTTGCAGGCTCTGCTGACCAAGTTATTCGTGTCATGTTGCTGTTCGGGCAGACAGAATTCCGTGCCAGTGCAAAATACGAAAGTTCTGACCAAGAGGCAAGCATGTCTTTGCGCTTTGCACGCAAGAATGCATAGATGCTTTGGCTTGGACATTGAAGGTCTTAACTTGTATAATTATGCTCTGGACATTGAAATGGTGCTTTGGCTTGGACATTGAAGGCCTTAACTTGTATAACTATGCTCTGGACATTAACTTGCCTGTCACCAGTATTTGCCCTCTTTATATGTATTGATTACTTGGTTTGAACTGGTTGCGTACTTTGCTAACCATGTGTGTGTCACCCAGTGCCGATTGATAGGAGAGCTTGTTTTCTTTACTGCTTGTACGATGTGACAACTATATACCATTCTGTGGTGTCTCCATCTAGCATTGATAGATACTCAATAGGCTTGGATCAGCAGATTTGCTGCTTGCTTTGTTTTTAAAGATGTAAGCATTGCAGAATAATGAGATGTTTAAAAGCACATAGAATCATTACGCTGGGATTGTTGGGCCAGTCGGTGTAAGTTAAATGCAAGGCAGGGCTCTGTTTTCCTGTTAGAGGAACTTGCAGTGGAGGTTGCATACCAAAATAATAGCAAAACAGTTCCTGCTCTTTCTTTGTAAATATAGGCAGCATGAGCCAGATGAGCTGGTTCTATGCTACAGTTCGCTGTAGGCTTCGTCATTACACCAAGGTTGCTGTGGAGGGAGATTAAAATCAAATACACGCTGGAACCAAGAATGGGCTGCAGGCCCTCATAAAAGCAAAACAACGCAAAAAAGCGAGCGGCAAGTCCATAAGCCAGATCCAAGCAAGCTCAGATGCCCACAAATCAAAGCACAAGCTGAGGGGGGGGGGCGGGAATAA
>Ga0307968_1000364_pt1 | contig 30954 bp, 34 predicted proteins | sample OrgLakmetagen650_FD_201834 | JGI IMG/M metagenome (GOLD analysis project Ga0307968, IMG submission 201834) | Saline water microbial communities from Organic Lake, Antarctica - #650 | ecosystem: Environmental > Aquatic > Non-marine Saline and Alkaline > Saline | place: Antarctica: Organic Lake...
GCGCAGTGGCGTGCACGATGCTTGTGGGTGTAACAGTGGCGCAGTGGCGTGCACGATGCTTGTGGGTGTAACAGTGGCGCAGTGGCGTGCACGATGCTTGTGGGTGCAACAGTGGCGTGCACGATGCTTGTGGGTGCAACAGTGGCGCAGTGGCGTCCTCAAATGCTCAAAAACAAAAACAAATACAACGCACGTACACACGCACAAGTTCACGCGTGCAAGAGATGCTCAAATGCCAACTTGCCAGACACATAACACACACTCACATGTTATAGCGGAGGACTTCACCACACACACACACACACACATACATCATGGTCCACACTTGTGAGCCCTCTAACTGAGCAGTAGTTTACTAACATTCATCTGAGCTTGTGGGTTTCATTGTGGTTGGCCGAGACCAGTCAGCAGCTGATTAGCTAAACACTTGGCTGCAGGCCACCTCCTATTGTAACCATTGTTATCATGATAAACACTAGTGGCATCACACACACACACGCTTTCCAACACATGACACACTCACTGCTGACAGGTTTGTATGCTGCGTTGCAGGTGATTTTGCAGAGGTCAAGCAAGAAGGCAAGCAGTATGGTTTGCAAGTCGTCGAGCAGTTGTTATGGTCACTCTTTACGTGCAAGAAGAAAATCTGTACAGGCAATGAAGACCACTGCCCACTTAAATTGGAGGAAAAGGAAGACACTTTTTGTGCCGGGCGCTCTAAAGCACCTTCACCATAGCATGCCACGAAAGGTGGCATGCACATTACACATTTGTGGCATGTAATTTAGGATTAGAAGTCAGTGAATTAGGCGCGAGCTCATGCATTTCGAGCCACAAGTGCAGGTCCCAAAACACACATACACTCAAGTGCCCCCACCCCTCGATCAGTTATTAAAATAAGGGTTTGTCTTGTCCTTTTACACTTTGTGTTTCGATAGGTCATCAAATCCCTTCTTTCCCTAAATCCCCCCCCCACTTCAAAACTGCTTACAGAGGTGTATTTGTGTGCATACATGTGTCTGTGTTTGTGTATACGTGTGTGTGTGTGTGTTTTAAGTTGAAAGCATCCACACCAAGGTTCACCAACAGGTGCTGCACGCACACGCAGGGTACACACATGGGACACAACCCCATTTCAGAAACAACACTCGGTATAATCTCTGCTCGCAATCTCTGTATAATCTCTGCTCGCAATATGCTCTCACTCTGTAATATCTCTGCTCGCAATCTCTGCTCGCAATGTCTGCTCGCAATCTCTGCTCGCAATGTCTGCTCGCAATCTCTGCTCGCAATATGCTCTCTCTCTGTATAATCTCTGCTCGCAATGGAGCTGCTTCATTTCATTCCCTGCTCCTTACCAGCTGGGTTAAGCGCATGGCCACGTCTTCTAACTCTATTTGGAGTTTGCCATTTTCATGCCCTGCCTCCCTGTGTGTATGAGAGTGACACGACGTTATGAAGTATGAATGTGGTGTGCGTATGCGTATGCGTGCGTGTGTGTGTTGTATGCGTGTCACATGGTATGAGTGAGAGAGGCACATTTAAATGCACGTGCCTTGCGTAGCACTCTTGCATGCAATGAAACACAACGCAAGAGTACATAAAAACAACTGCATATGTACATGTATGCATGCATATTTGCATGTATTCACGTAATATTATTGCGTGTGTGTGCACGAGTATGTTTGTCTGTAAGTGCTACGTCTCTATTGGTGTTAGCACTATGCAGCACATGTGGTTTCAAGTTTTTAACTCTTTGTTCGTAAAGGTTGCTATGTTGCTACGTCATATAAACTATACCTAAATTCGCCCCGTGCAGCGTAGAGCTGCTCCCTGACGACATCTAGCTGAGCCTTATGTGTGTCCGAGCTATAACCGCAGTCTTGCATAGCCTCCGACAAGAGGTGTAGCTTGAAGGCAAGCACACATAGCGCTGCATAGGGATTAAAGGACACAGGACTGTTTAAGAAACTGTGTTATAGGTTGAAGTGTGTGCATGTGCCCTGCACCTGTGTGGTGCGTGGCGTGTACCTCTGTGCGTGTCTGTACTTGTGTGTGTGTGTGTGTGTGTGTGTGTGTGTGTGTGTGTGTGTTTGTGTGTGTTTGTGTGTATGTATGTATGTATGTGTGCGTGTGCGTGTGTTTACGTGTGTGTACGTGTATATGTGTGTGTGCATGTGTGTGTTTGTGTATGTATGTGTGTGTGAGTGTGTGTGTGTGTGCGCGTGCGTGCGTGCATATGTGTGAATGTGTGCTCGCTTGTGTGTACGTGTGCGTGTGTGCATATGTGTGTTTGCATGTGTGTGTGTATATGTGTGTTTGCATGTGTGTGTGAATGTGTGCTCGCTTGTGTGTACGTGTGTGTGTGTGAGTGTGAGTGTGAGTGTGTGTATGCATGCTGTTAATGTCTGCTATTCTTCTTGCACAAGGTGTGATATTGGGCATGTTTATTTGAAGTGAGCAGGTGTATACGAGCTTGAAATAAGCTGAAGTGCAAGGGTGTCCTGCAACTTACTTAGGGCACTGAGCGCAAGTCCAACACGTAAAATGATTGCCAACGGAGGTGTGCTGGAAAAGTCTGGCGGTGTGAACCCTGCCTGTGATCCCTTCAACTCAGAAAACTCCTTGAAGTCTCTACCCAGTCTATGTGTTGGCAGTGCAGGCATGATGACTACTGCATGATGACTACTGCATGCTAGGAGCCAGGTGGGCCTAGAAAGGCACCCCAAATTCGCCACATTAGACTACCTATATATTTTTTATGGCCGACCCTTCGACTTGAATAATGAGAGATCTATGGCGGTGCAGCTTTTTTTGCAAAGATGTTCAGATGGGTTGGGCGTAAATTTTTCGGTTTAACATAGGATAGGATAGGACTGAGGATCTCACGTCTAGCACCGAGGCTTGCTTCTTCGTGCACTCTCTGGTCTAAGACCTGACTATTTCTAGTAGTTTGGGAATTACCAGAAACAATACAGGGTACTAAAACGACATCAGGTAACCCTCGCAATGCTGTAATTTGAAGCTGTTGAATGAAAATATGGGGATAAATATAAGAAAGTAACGGTTGTAATAACTATAATGCTCAAAATGCCACAAAATGTACACCACTATTGGGACCACTATTACTCTCCAGGTGTGGGTGGCACCATTTATTGCAACACTCACACATCGGAGTCTTTTAAGTACTCGTGTCTCAAAGAGTTACGTACAAAACTTGCTTCCAAATGTGTGTGTGCGTGTGTGTGTCTGTACGCGTCTACCTCAGCAGAGTCAACTCTTGTCCTTTTCCTTGGCTTTGATTAATTCCTTTTAATCGAGCTGCAAGAAGAATCACATTGGAAGGATCTGCACTCTCTCTCTTATCACAAGCAAATCATAATCATATAATCATGGTTGATCGTTCAGCCCTGCTGCTGGTTCTCTGAAAAGCAGTGCCTTTGACCGTAGCACCTGCTTGAAGAGGAGGGAGCACACAATGCGCACATTATGTATTGTGCAAGTAAACAGATATTTTCTTCCGGAGATAGAGAGGGGTATCGCCGGAACAACTTTTTTTGTTATGCAACTTTTCCTTTAAACAAAACAAGGTTCCAGCCGCATCACCCCATTGCGCACCTCGACATCCCAGTTCAGGCGTGAAGAAACAATGACAAAGAGGAGCGTTGCCTGGATAAAACTTGCTGCAGTGAAGCCAGCCCACAAGCCTGAAACGTTTAATGATCTGGATAAGAAATACGCTGCTGGTATCCCCACCCCCCACCAGCCTGCACAGCGGAGATCTGTACTGTTGTTATTTGGCACGGTAGTTCCCCAGCCGACGCCTATAACTTATGACATGAGGGGTGCGTGTAGTTATGTTGTGCTCCATTATTTGCTCACCAAAAGCAGTACCTATCTTCCAAGGGCTCAGTAAGACAAGCAATGAGGAGGCGTCAGTTACCAAGCAAAAAGTAGGGCTCACGCACCCAGGAGGTTGAGCATTGCTCCCCACAATTGACGTCCTGTAGATATGCATTAAGACAGTGTATTTGTTTTTACTGAGGAGTGGTACCCGGTACCAAAGTGGCTCCATTTCCTTGATTAACGTGGACAGTGATTTTTACTGCCTGCGTACATATTTTTCCTTTATGCATATAGTCACATAGCACAATGTCAGCTTGATTGCGTCTTATGCTTTGTTAAAAAACGCTTTTGCAAATACTTAAAAAAATAACAGAACACGATAAGATTTGTAGAATCGCTCTGGCCGCCAAATAACGTCATTTTTGCTGAAGGAGTGCACAGGAATGTGTGCAACACACCTGCTCCACGTAGAATACCACCTGTGTCACGAATGATGCACAAACAATAGGAACATCTGTAAGCCTTCTTGTATTAAAAAGTAAAGGCAAAGCGTTATAATAAGGGGAGAGGTCCTGAGCATCCAAGCGTGATCATCTATCTGACATTATTTTCACCTTGGACCACGACAAGCCCGTCAAAGAAAAAGCAGAAAAACAGAATGGGCATTGCCTACACGCCAAGGTTTATAATTATGAATGTGTGTATCCAGTACTCAGTGTGATGTTAAATAAGTCATTGAATAAATATAAAGCTGCACTCAAACCTCTTGCTTTGAACAAAACTTTTTAGAAGCTGGTATGTGTCATTCTTGCGTTTACATGTTAGGCAAGCTCCACGTTATTTCACTTTTCATGGAAGGCCCTCACCGCACTGTTCTCTTTGTTTCCAAATCACCTTGCTTGATTCATTCAAGACATCTTGGTTGGACGATAGCAATTGGAGGAGCGGCCGATGCAAGAGGAATGCTGCTGTACCTTCAAAGAAAAACGTTCGTACTGTTTTAGTATGGCTCTAAATTTTGAGGCTCAAGTCCATATCGACCCTGGTAGGCAAAGTGGCACAAATGCTGATGCGCCTGGTAAAGGGCACAGCAGTTACTGAAGGAGGGTGTACCAGTACTCGTGGTTACATGAGCATCAGTTTTTCAACAGGCACATGGCGCAGTTACTGAATGAGACCGTACGTACTAACCAATTGTTACTTGCGTGACAGCGACTGCAATGGTACACAGCCTGGCCACGTATTTGGCTCCTGCTGCGTCCCCCTCTCCTAGCTGTGTCCATTAGGAGGCTCCAGCCAAACAAAAGTGGAAGTCATAAATGACCCACAGAAGGCATTACTGAGCGTGTGCCTAAAGCAATGCCCGCAGCTGAAACTGTGCAGATAGTTGTCTTGCCTAGTTACTGGCATGCATGTATTGTAGTGACCAAAAATTAGTTGTCCAGGGGAGGAGCGCAAGTCATACCTTGTGACCGACACAGAAAGAGGTAGAGGACGCCAGAGAAGCAGCAGTTATCCAAACCATTGTGCTGAACTGCAAGACGTTTTAAACAAGAAATATAAATGTGACAGCTGGGATCATCTGCAATTTGCTTCTTTTCTGGACCGGCTACTATATGTTGCAGCTGAACAGGTCTTCAACATAACTGCTGAGCAGATGCAGAGATAATTGAGGTTTTGAAGTACCAAGTGCAATCAAAGGCGAGATGGGACTGACTTGGCACAGCAGAAGGGTTTAAAACATTTTCGCTTGCGAGAGAAATAACAATGCGCAGACAATAAAAAAACCTCTCCCCATTTTTATTAAGGAAAGCGGGCCATTTTGGTGCCGTAAAACTCCTCCATCACAGAGAAGAAGGAAAAAAGGTCACTGAGGATCAGGAGAGATCAGGCTTGGCTTAAAACAAAGCACCTCGGTCTAGTCTGAAACTCATTTTAGCCCTGCTGGTTTGTGCAGCTGGAAAAAGTGTGCATAATTCAAAATTCAGCAATTTGCTCCTTTGCATGTGGGTTTGATACCATATGAGGTTAAGTATGTGTATGATTCTGCTTCCCTCTTTGATAAAGATAGACAGGCCCTTGAGAAGAGGGAAAGGAGCAAATAATACGAAGGATGCAGTGTAATAAAAATAAACCGCTCCCCATATCATTGATTAAGGGGAAGGTGTTTGGGATCGAGTACCAGTAAAGCTCTGAATATTTCCACCAGAAAGAAGAAAATAAATGTCGAGATTGTTATGTATTATCTAGGAGTTTTAAGAAAGATTATTTTCCTTTGAGTACGATAATACATTAGTATGTTTTTGCTTATTAATCACCCAACATAATCCAATCCGGTTGCTCACCTGCATTGTAATGCCTATTGCTGCAACAGCCACATCAGCGTTTTTCAAAGAGCCTGTAGAGTAATATGAGGACGATCGCAAGTAGTTGTTTGCCCTTTTTAAGTTGGCGTGTAAATGACTGTAGTCTGCGATTGATGGGCGTACAAAGGAATGAGTGAGGGTGTTTGTTCATGCGTTCAGTAATGGCTGTCTGAGACAATAGTCATAAACGCCAGGGAGAAAAGCACCCCCCAACCACAGAGCCGTACTTTTGCAACAGGCACAAAGCGATATTGCTGGCTGGCTGGAGTGCTCACGTCACAGGTCCTCATATTCCGTATCCCTTTTGTACCTGCAAAAAATATTAGGGCCTCACATGCCCACCCCTCCGTTGAGCAGGCAAGTACTGCTGGGCAGGCAAGAGTCAAAAACGAGGGGACACGAGAAATGAAGGCAAAGTATGGCTGCTTATCATGAAGGCATCGGTCTTGTGGATGTTGCTGCTGATCAATCCTCTGCTTGTGGTACACGTAATAAGAGAGGGACAGGATAACGTTCAGGACCTGGAATTCAAGGATGGAAAAACAGATGAATTGGGGTGATGGGATCAAAAACACAACAGAGAAGGGAAATGCTTGTTGAGCGTCAGAAGCAGTGCAAGTTATGGATGTAGTAATATCATACAAATATGAGAACACCTACTGTATTTTTCCTTTAATGAAATTGACTTGCCTGCACAAGCAAGGAGGCGTTGCCAGCCCCAATCAGGCCCATCTTGTAGTGGCTCACAAACAGAAAGCTCAGCACGGGGGAGAGAAGTGCGCAAAGCAAGGAAATGACAAGGGGAGGCCATGTCACATCCTGAGAGATCAGGCTTCTGCTCACATTGTCTGTGAAGAAAATGAGGCACGTGAGCTTGTTAAGGCTTTGTCTGTCACCTGTGCACACAGCAGATCTGTGTAGGCATGATAAATCTCACACCTGTAATGCCATAGAGGAAAAGTGTGGGGCTTACTTGCCGCAAATAGCTGCATATATGGAGAGGCACACATAGTTCTTGCAAAAAGACAATACAAAATGTGCAAGAGAGGCAAGCAACAGGGTTGACGGTTCAGTTCAGTTGTACATATAAAACGTTTTAATCGTGATCGTAGTTGCTTTGCAGACGTGATGTGTATTGCTAGCTCACTTACTAGACACAGGGATGAGCACGATACTAAGCCCTTCACAAGCAACCTGCGTCTCTTTGAGATAAAGCATTTTCTGGTTGCCCCCCCTCTTGCTTTCTTATTCTTCCAGCCAGCCTCTTGTGCTCCCTTTTGGTTTTCCTTCTTTAACCTTGTTTAGTCAGCGTAGTAGGGTGTCTCCCTTTGATCCATGGAACTCCCTCGAGATAGAGAAAAGCAGGCGAGTCCCACCTTGCTGCTTTGTGTGCAAGGTCCTCGGGCTGTCGAAGTAGGAGGAGCACAGGATAAGCGTTGCGCCACACAAAAAAAATTGGGGAGGAAAAAGCAAAAGAAACGCACACTCCAGTCAGCAAAACTTCGTGAAGGGCGCTGGCGGAGGGCAAAAAGCTGCAAGATCCATAAGCCTGGAATTACAAGAGAACATCCGTTGGGTTTTCTGCTGCTGCTGCTGCTGTTGGGCAGCAGGAGTAAGGGGCAAGCGCTGCGAAATAAGCGCTGTGCATAACAGGTGATGGAAAACAGAGCAACTGCGACCAAGACAGCTTTCCTGGGAAGCGTTTCAGAGATCAAAGCATGACATGTCACACATCCCAGAAGGTGAGGCCAGAAAGAAGATAATTAGTCAAATAAATTGCGTCACCTGGCCGCTCAGGCATTCGGTCGCACTGCTCACGCCTGCACACGAACAGCAGTTAATGTCGTCTATTCAGTTCGCTTTAGCCAGAGGGGGCACGGTGTTGTTTGTTGAGGATTCTAATATATATATATATATATTTGGCCGCCAGAGGCGAGACAAAGGAAAGAAGCAGCATGCACTATCGTGTGTGCATGTATGCATGTGTGTATGTTATGTGTGTGTGTGTGTGCTTGTTTCAGCAATGATCATACCACTCAAAATGTTGAAGCCTGTAGCAGTAGCAAAGGAGGATGCCAAGACAAGGCCAGATAAGACGTCAGGCTCGCTGCCATGTCCTCGGCCTACAAAGCTCGTGTTCACCTGAGGCAAAGCACCGATACTACAGTTAGAGCAACATCGATACAAAAACACACAAAAAGTGAAGCAGGCTACTAGTTCAAGGCAAAGGCCCCGCCCAAATAAACTTCAGCAAGAAAGAGAAATCAGGAGACTCAACTAGGTACATGACGTTGGCAGCAACATAATTCAAATATATTGGAAGCGCCAGCTTCACCAGCCGTTGCAGGGCGGCAGTGGACCTGCTGGAAACAGGTGGATTGCTGCTGTGCCTGCTGCCGTCGTCATCAGCAGAGGGAAGCAACTGCACCAGCTCTAGTCCTTCGGATGGCAGCCCCTGTGGATGGTGATCGGGGGTTTGAGGCATAGGGGGAAAATGGCTTCGATTTTTTTTAAAAAGGTCTCAATGCGTCATGCAAAAATCGGTTTTCGTTTTCGTTTTTGTGCATTTCAATTCCGGCTCATTGTTGTTAACCCCGAGCAAAGGGCGATTAATCATGTGTGTATTTTATTCCTAAATATCTTGCGATTGATTTTCAGTTGAGCGCATTTGTTTGGCACGTGCGCATTCAAGATGGTGGATGTTGGCCACTAGACCTATGCATTGTCGGAGGAACTTGGAGCCTTGTAGTTAATTATTCTGCACTCTTCAGTGCACTGAACGTGGCCAGGCAGATGGGGTAAATGCTATTCAGTAATACTCTACTTGCAGGTGAACAACTCCAGTTCTTGCAGGCGAGTGACTTGTGTATGTTATAATTATAATGGTCTGGCTTCTTAGCAAACCTATGCTGCTACTTCAGCAGGGACTAATGCCAGACAAATAATATGAGCTTCGAAATTTTTACAGCTGGGGGGTACTACTAAGATGGTTATTAAATAGCACGCATTTAGCCCCATGTTTTCGACCCTCAGGAGTGTGTCTGTGTGGTTTGTTTTGCCTGGTTCTGCCATCAGTTTGCAAGTTCTGCGCTCGGCTTGCACCCTTTGAAATCAGAAAAACACTGCCTGATTCAGCAGAATTTCAATGTCTGTCCTTGATTTTGTTCCTTTTGAAAGCCAGGCGTGGGCGTACTTCATGCCGCATTTGTACGCATTTGTGTGCTCGCACTCACGTAGAACACCACTTTTTCAACAGGCTTTATATCAGAGAGTACACGAAGCCTAGGTGTACTTGCCCCTCTTCTTCAGCTGTGCTCCTCACCGGTGTCTTTAGCCGCAAGCCAGTAGAGTTGTGTGTATGCACTACCGTTTGGAGCTGGAGCTTGAGGCTGAAAGTGCACGTCATGATCAAAGTCATGTAAGGCAGAGTATTTGGCAATTGCTTTTGCGCATTCATTTCCAGCAATGCCGCTATGGGCTTTCACTTTATAAAAACAGATGGGTTCTGGTGAAGCATGAATAATGGATACAATTTGTTCTAGCAGATTTGAATGTAAATGGGCACGTTGCATTTCAGGAGAAGAAAAACTACGCAGGCAGTGAAAGCCACTCCCCACATTGACTAAGCAAGGAAAAGAAAGCCACTTAGCTACCGAGTACCGTAAAACTCCTTTACCAGCAGCCAAAAAGGCTCAGTTGCATTTCAGGGAGGAGTATTTGTTTTCTAAGCTGCTTAGGGAGCATGCACCGTCTGTTGCTATCTTTGTATACCTAAGTGCTGCTGCATTCCCTGTGAGCTCTGCTCTGTTTATGGTGTTAGTCATTCCCATGTCTCCTGAGTTCACATAGCATTCAGCTTTGGTTTGAGGTCAGTATACCCCTGCGTCTATATAGTTTTTGGTCTCGCCTATGCAACTTCGTGCAGTGTATGCCCATAGCCTCCAGTTGGGACATTTTAAGTCAAACTGCTTGTCGTCCCGTGGTTGGACGTTGGAGTGTTGGCCTCTTTCCTGGATACTGACGTCCTCTCTTTGTGACTTACAATTACAAGTTTTGGGGGCAAACATGGTTGGTGGTGTGATCCACGTTCTCTCTCGCGAGATCTTGAATTTTTTCCCAAACTGCTTCTGGAATACTCCTCTGCAGTGTTTGCAGCCAATTTGGCGAGCCATCGGTTAAATACTGTTTTGCTTCTATATTCCAGACAGCATCAAAATCCATGCTCCAAGGGTGGTTGGAGAGTTTATGCTGTACACTCTTCCACGAGGTCGGCTTTGCATATGTGAGTTTTGTCGTGGGAATGAAGCCAAGCGTGGTGCAGTAACCCCAAATACTATTTGGGGTTATCTTGCACCAATGCACCCTGTACCTGTTGTAATAGTACGATTCTACGGGGCTGGAACTTTTCCTCTCACCCAGCAGAAATGCTTTCAATGCGCCATGTGCCTGTAGTGATCGGAATGTTCTACGTTGCGAGGGTGTTTAAGCGCCTGTGTAAAACCCTACCTTGCGCGTGCCCACCTCCTGTTTTTAAAGGAGCAGCTATGTGTGTGCTTCCAAAGGAGCAACGGTGTGTGTTGTAGTATATGGCAGCGTGTTAAAGCAAATTTGGAGTAGAGAAGCAGTAGTAGAGAAACAGAGAATGAGGAGAAGGATGCTTAGTATGTTTCAGGCACCTTGCTCATGCAATCCAGGTGCCCCTTGCTTAGTCATTCCTTAGGTGATTTTCTAGTCGAGCAGCCTTATTTGCAACAACAATGCAGTGACCAGTTTGATGCTTTCTTCTTGCAACACAACAACCTTTTTCCCTTTGTGTCTGAGCTTATGGACTTATTGTTGAATGGCGAGAACCAGTCACAGGCCGATCAGCCAAACAGTCTGGCTGGAGGTTTCCTCATGTAAATATACTAAGCAAGGTCCCTTGCTATCACTGCACAATCTTGCATCTCACAGGCGCCCAATGTATCCAGTTCACCATGTTGATAAACATGACTTCCTCAATCAAACCTTTCCATTTCTTTTTGAACATTTCTTTTTTAAGTAGTTACAATGTTGTAGTAACCTGCAACGTTAATTCAACATTGTAGCAACTGTGATTTTGAACATTTCTTTTTGAAGTAGTTACAATGTTGTAGTAAACTGCAACGTTGAAGTAGTTACAATGTTGTATTTCTACACTCCTCTGACGTGTCTTGTGTGTCTCCTCTGCATCCATTGGGTGGTGCAGAACACAGAACAACGTCTGTTCCTGATCCATGCCGATGGTTTTTACACTACCTGCGGTCCTTGCCTTATCTCTCTCTCTCACTCTATCCAAAATATTTAAAGCAGTTTGTTGGAAAAAGCCTGCGATATAACCAATGTAAGCAGGATACAACTGACAGGAACAGCACTAAAGAAAAGCATGAGCATTTTCGACAAAAGAAGCACGGTCAAACAGGTTCAAAAGTACAGGTGCAAATTGAGTTGCTTTGCCACGTTTGAGTACATCAAGATACACAAGGTGCGGCTTCTCCAGCCTCTCTCTGTTAGTTACAAGAATCACCCCAGGGCCTGGTAAGAGGTTCTACCAAAGGCCAAAAGCTCCCCCAGCCGAAGAGCCGCACTATCACAACAGGCACATGGCGAATCACAACGAGGTCGTGGAGAGCCGGGCGAGCTTCTCTTTGCAGAATTCACTGCGCTGCAAAGCGACCTGATTGCTAGGGGCGTAGGAAACTGCTTCCTCGTACGCGTTCAAAGCCTCCCTGCGTTTCACGCGACGCAAATGTGAAAACAAATGAGAAACCAGGTAATATGAGTTTTGGCACAACAGGTTCTACTAGGGTCAAACGGCTCAGACCTTTGAACTCAACCTGCGAAAATCGAACCGCTGCATGATAGCTAGCGTGCGTGTCAGGGATTGAGGTAAGAAAAGGCATAGGTGCAGGTGTCCTGTTGCAACTGACATAAGCAACAGCTTGGACTCAGCAGCATACGCCAAATTCATCCATACTCAAATACAGTGAACAAATACCTCTCATTTACAGGGGGCGAGGGTGGTATACAGCACGACAATGTTTTCCATGGGTATTCTGAGCCTTCCCTAATCTTGAGTTGCTTGAGTAAATTGCAGACCAACAAAAGTTAAAATTGTGTAACCCTATAACACCAAGCTGATACAACCAACAAATGAGCTGTTATACCACCTTGGACCAATGCACCAACAACCTGTGACGCTCATCCTTCTTTTCCATCCCAAAATGGTTGGAACCCCACCTCCATTGCTTATTCTTCTCACAAGCATCGCCCAGGTTGTTCCAGGCGGTGACGTATCCAGGTTGTAAGGCCACCGCTCTCTTGTACTCAGCAGCAGCTAGGTCAGTCTGCAGCAAAAGGGTTGCACGTAGCAGACTTATGCTTGTACCAGCAAACAACCGATTTCTCTGGTACACCTTTACCTACATTTTGTCATCATGCCCAGAACCTTTAACGGGCGCAATCAAAATGACAATATGCTATGCTGGCACAGGAAGGGAAGAAAGCGCGACCTTAAGATGAGAATGCGCAGGTGCTTTATGCGACTGCGCTGATGAGAAAAAGTGCAGGAGGAGGCTCAACTTACCCTGTCCATGTTAATGTAGCAGTAGCCAAGAGCATTATGGACCTGCACATTGATACAGAACAGGAAAGGGCTGATCTTGCGTTGCGTGCAACAGCAATTAACAGCCAGGAGGAAAGATTCAGAGCCTCCAAATTTGTCCAGTCCAGCCTGTTCATCCCTGCCAAATGGCTGCATTCACAAAAAAACACACAAGCCCAAACCCAAACATTATGCAGTGCTATCAAGCCAAGAAACGCCGAGAGGTCCTCTCGTCCGCTCATTTTAGCTTGTCTCTCACCCCAACATTCACAAATGAGCTCAAACAGAGACACGAAAAAACGTGATTGTACATCCTTGCATGCACTCACGTGCACACAAGCAACACACACACACACGGACACACACACACACACACAGACACACACACACACACACACAACACACACAGTGTGTAAAAACATGCGGGCACACAGACACGCACAAGCGCACACACTCATACCTGCAATTCGACCTCCCCTCTTCCACATCTACGTATCCCGCCTCTTTTCTGAGAAGGACTGCCCCACCACACACCTGCGCTAGCTCAGATTCCTCTCCGTCCCACACTTTCTTGGCCTTCTCTAGATTTTTGGTGGCTTGCGTGAACAGCTTTTTGCGGGTGAGGATCACACCCAGCTCAAAGTAGTCCTGAGAAGAAGGAAGAGGGTGTTGCTTTAAATGCACTGTTTGTATACAACTGATGCATGTGCAGGAACCACACACATTTCCTACTCATTCCCTCCAACCTCCTCCGCTCACCTCACACGAGGCCTCCCCCGTCCGTATGCGCTCGCCCAGGCCCTTGGCAGCCTCGTCCAGTTCTCTCCGGATGAGCACTTGGCGAACAACCAGGAAGGCTCCGACAGACAGGAATCCCAGCAGGGCTAGGAGGTACATCAACTGAATGGGGGTTTCCAAGCCCTCCGCCGTGGAGAACAGCACATCAGGGGATGGTAAAGGGGCCAGGAGCCCCTCATAATTCAAGGCTGGGGCAGGCTTCAAGAGGGAAAACCTCGGGGAGCTGGATCCGATACTGCGGGAGAGTGCTGTTCCTAAACGCTGGCGGGACAAAGGTAGTGATGCTGGCCGCAATGTGGGAGATGGGAAGCGGGATTTTGCTTGAAAATTGGTGGCGTTCGCGAGGCCTCCTCGCTGCAGTATCATTTTTTCGTATTTAGCTATTAATATCTACTTAATATTTAATCGGATGTGGTTATTGTGTTGTTTTCGGTATCAGATGACTGGGTGACTTCCTTTCTGTGCAGCATGGGGTGGATGGGGAGGCTGTATTCCCTGCTGGCGGCATTGGCAGCCGCTCTGAGTACGGTACAGGTGAGAGCGAAAGGCGTGCAAGCGCCCAAAAGTTTCCCTTGCACAAGGAGCGTTGACATGAACACGTGCGTTGACACAACTGTGTGCAAGGGGGGAGAGCTGTTCACTGAGGAGGCCTACGTAGACTGGTTGCAGGAAGGAAAGCTGCTGGTGAGTGTTTATCAAGACAGATGCATAAATTTCAGAGACTACATGTGCATGTGTGTGTTTGCATGTATGTGTGTGTGTGTGTGTGCGTGTGTGCGTGTGTGTGTGTGTGTTGTAACAGTAACAATCGTAAGAGCAGTAAGACTTGTATTAGAAATAGCGTTTTCCAACCTTGTCTGTCTGCTCATCCTATGTTTGACCGTTGCTCACCCTGTCTAATCCTCTTGCCTTCTCATACCTATATAACACAAGGGTGAGGGCAGCCTGACTCTGTTCAGCATCAACATTTCTGTAATGCTCAAATGTAGCAACTACAAAGCAGGCACAGATGTCTTCACTCTGCTCTTGCATGTCTAGGAATAAGCAAACGCCTCCTTCTGAGGTTGATTGTTTTCCGTGAAGCGCCACCAAGACAGGGCAACAACACATTGTTTAGCTGGAAATTTCCCTCCCAAAGGTTTTGTTCGTACACCGTGTACGGTGCTGGCGGATACACCTCCAAGCTCAGTGCCTGTCGTCCCCCTTTGAAGGAGATCTTCTTGCACCTTTCAAAAGCAATATTTTTATTGCGTTTGCACACAATTATTTTTTGTAGATACAACACTACTAATCCCTACGCTCCTGTACGCTAACCTCTCTCTCTCTCTCTATCTATCTCTCTCTCTCTCTCTTCCTCTCTCTCTCTCTCTCTCTCTCTCTCTCTCTCTCTCTTTTGCATCCTTCTCTAAGAAAGAGCAAACACGAGTGTCTATTACCACTCCCTTGGCTCTAAGATTAAGATTTCACATGACCGTGCGCGCGTGACCTACTCCCAGGTGCACCTTCACTTCGAGCAAAACACTAACTCTACACGGCACTCCACCTTTTTCCCCACCGCCATCTCTGACTTAGTAGCACGGTCGTCATTTGAGGAGCTGCAGCTGCACCTTACCCGCGGGAGATGGGTGCGTGTGAGCCAGATTTTTATTTATAGCTGTCCTATTCAATTTAGCTATTGAGCCAGATTCACAAAGGCTGTAATGGCCCTCTTTACCCCTTTTTTCATGAATGCCTTCAGCTAGCTAGGATAGAGCCCATTAACATGTTGAGTGCAAGTTCCTGTTTCGCATGCAGCAGCACGTCATTTCTACTTGTGTTGTAGACTTGTAGCCAAGGACTCAGAGGCAAGTTACCTGCCGAAAGCTTTGTGTTCTAATAGTACACATACAAATACGTACACGTGAACGTGTATACGAATGAAAGCACCCCCCATTCAATGCTGACAAAGGCCACGCTCCCTCTGGTTTATGAGTACTTACGCATTCACACACACAACAGGACAGCTCAGGATGGGGTCATCCATGGTTTGCTGTCCACCCGGCAGGAGCGGTGAGTGAGAGGGCTGCCATGCCGTAGACAAAAGGCTAGGCGTACACCGACCATGCAATCGCTCTGGCACTGCATCTGCTATAAGGCTATAAGCAATACAAGAAACAGAATGAGCCTTTGCAGACAGTGATTGACATTGAGACAAACCGGACACAGACCATGCAAGCGCCCTGGCTCTACATTTGAGCAAGCACTGTAAGAACAGCAAGACATATATGCGTGGTAAGAAGCACTTCCCACATTGATGAAAGGAAAGGAGTCTCTTGGGCACCGTTTACTGTAGCAGGAAGCTTGCTTGCAAGCACTGCAACTAGAGAGCGTTTACGGGAGGAGGTGGAAATGGGAGGAGGGGGAAAACTTGCTTGCAGATATTGTACTGCCAACTTGGAGGTGTGATTCAAGTATAGGAATAGATTTGATTCAGGTATAGGAAGAATTAGCTTTATGGGCAGACTGAGTTGCACCCTCTACGGGCCTTTTGCCCCCACTGTATTTTGAGTGTAGAGCTGGTTTTCATTTGATGTGCATGGATGGCCTGGCTGGAGCAAAACCTTCTGGAGGGGAAGGCAGGAAAAAGAATAGAAAAACTGGCAGCAAAGACCACTCCCCACATTTATTAATTGAAAGGAGCCACTTTGGTTCCAGTTGGAAAACTCGTCCACCACTGAGAAGAAAAGGGAGAAATCAATGGGGATTAGGAGGGTTGTAGGCTTGGCCTGAGACCGGCTCCTGATGAGAGTTGGTAATGGTACTGGGAAGGGCACGCGTCTGGTATGGACAAGTTAAGCAGTATGGTAACAGAGTATGCATGGAGCTTGGAGGCCAGCTCCTCAACTCTTTAAGAAATAAGACCCAATTCCAAAGCATACTATTTCGAAGTCAACTTCATGAATGTTAGCGAGAAACACAACAATTTGCATTATATCCTCACTCCTGCACATCAATTAAATAAGTTAAATCAGCGGAGTAGGACAGGCCTACTCTGCTACTCAAATGTCCAAGGGCTACAACATACTCGGTTGCGTAGACTCACTGACCCCTTACATGGATTAAGCTGTCCTACTCTGCTGGTTTGTATCCCGGAGCTAGTGGTGCTCTCAGCCGATGTATGAAAGTTGCACCACTGCCCTTTGACCACTCTTCGATGCCAACCTTTAGTGTTCAGGAGCTAGTTTAGTTTTGTTTGGATTACAAAGGCATTCAACCTGGAATGGCTGCTCAACCTATGAGAACGAGGTAAACCTCAAAACAAACCAAGTAAAAAAATGCCAACTTTGTGTTCAGGAGCTGGAGGTTGCTTGGCCACAGGCAGCTGAGGCCACAGATGGTATCGATGCTGGGGTGTGGTCAGATCTTACTCATCGACTCTCAGGTGGGAGTGGAATGTGTGTGCACTGTCTGTGTCTAGGTGGGGCAGGGACGTGCCTACCCTTGCGAACAACACTCATAAGCATACGCTCTCCTTTACCTCAGCATGCACGTAGCAAACGTACACACAAACACATGTACATATGTACATGATGTTGGAGTGAGATGTGTTTGGTTCGTGTATGGCCCCGTACGTAGGGGAGTGCACGATCTGTGCCGGTATGTGCGCACGGAATGTGTAGTGCCGTCTGTGCCTGCAAACAAGGGATGTTGTGACAATGCACTAGCTGCCGTGATCTCCAGTCTGCACCAGCGCAAAAATTGCTGCTGTTGTTTAAAGTACAACGAAAAGCCATGTAGGCAGTGTGAACCACTCCCCATATAGAATAAGGTAACGGTAACACTTTGAGAAGTGAAAATCGCGTTTGGTAAGAAATTTTGTATTGCCTGGGTGTGTGCATGCGCGTGGCGTATGTATGTGTGCAAACCTGTGTTGGTGTCTGGGAAAAGGGAGGCCTGTGGTGGACATGCACCTGAATGTAAGCTGATTGGTTTATGTAGGGTCGGCTAGAACTGTATACACACACTGTGTATGACTGGACATATGGAAATTTCCCTTGCTAAAACCACTGCATATACGTTGTGCATACGTATATATATAACTATGACCTGTACCATACACAATGTATGGCTCTGGCCAAATCTAGATTTATGGTTGTACATCTCAGTGTCACGCAATTAGGAGGTACTCGCGCACCAAAATCTTCCTAGGCCTACAGAGCTGTGGCCAAACTCATACATTGCTCAGGGACTGACTGCAAGCAATTTCAGGCACTTGCACATGCATGCACACACAGACACACGTGCACACGCACGCAAATACGTACATCGGCTCACACGCAGCTTTACACCTCAGGCCTGCTGTGCATGCCGAACAGGGCCGTGGGGAATGTCATGCATTCAAGGGCAATAAAGTGCATGCATTAAAGGGCAGTGGGGAATCTCAGACTGCGGTGGCTTCTCTCTTTCTTCCACATACTTCATGGCGTATACACATACTTCATGGCGTATACACATACACACATACTTCATAAGGTATACACATACACACATACTTCATGGCGTATACACATACACACATACTTCATAACGTATACACATACACACATACTTCATGGCGTATACACATACACACATACTTCATGGCGTATACACATACACACTGACGCTTTAGTCCTGCTGTGTACCTCCCTCAATTTGTTGAGGGAATTGAGTGTCCCCGATTTATTGGCGCCTCAAACACTCCCACACACACTCAAAGACACATACACGCAACTGCACACACACACACACTTGCGCCTCAGGTCTGCTGTGTTCCTCCCTCAATCTGTTGGGCGCCCCCGATGTGGTCGCTCCGCACGCACACCCGCTCCTCCAAGAACAGCAACAACAGAGGGGGCAAAGGTGAGGGCTTTTACTGCATGCGCAACTTTATTCTCTTCGTTTCTTTTTTAATGAGAGCAATGCAAAGTAAGTCCTTCCCCTTTTTTCTGTTTGAGAGGCAGTTCATATCCTTCAAGAGGGAAGTGTTGGGGATGTTTGGAATGGAGGGGAAGGTGTTTGGGGACGTTTGGAATGGAGGGGAAAGTGTTTGGGGACGTTTGGAATGGAGGGGAAAGTGTTTGGAGCGGAGGAAAGGCACTTCTGTGCTTAAGTCAAGGTGACGTGGAATAAAAAAGAGGATTGGAGAAGGAGCGAAGTGATTTAGGGAGGCGTTGAAGGCACGCCCACGTAAATCAAGTAACACTTGGTTAAATTTATAACAACTAGGATGACTTTTCAGGAGTCGGTTTCAGGCCAAGCTCACAACCCTCCTTATCCATTGATGTTGCTATATACTTTCTGTGGTGGAGGAGTTCTAAGATACCAAAGTGAATTTGTTCCCATAGTGTGGAAAGTGGTTTTCACTGCCTGCATTCCCTTTTTTCCTTCTTGCAGGGTAGCATGTCCAACTTAACATAACGGGAGGCAGGAACACACACACACAAACACAAACACAAACACACAAAAGCAGAGCCACACGCCCAGGAGCAAGCTGCTGAAGTCAAGGGGGTCTGATCAGGGCCACAGAGATCACACCTCACAAATCACACACCACACCTCACACAATCACACACCACGCACCACGCATCACACACCCTTTTGCTCATGAGCCGCATGTGTGGCACACAGGGACTTCACGCTTACAGAGGGCAGGCATGGATGCAAAAGGCAAACAGCACGCTCATCACATGCTATAATAAGAGATGATGAGTACAGTTATTCAAGGGATGTCCCTCCCTCATGCTTGTACACACATATCCATGTACGGCTCTGTTATACACTATACATCATGCCTTTACACATTCACAGCCCCTGGTGCGCAGTCCTACAATCTACAATGCAGTACCAGCACACAACACAAGCACACGAACTTCTGTTTGCACACATGCACACATGCAGGCCCAGTCAAAAGCAATATGCTGCTTTGCCCCGTGAGAGTGTGTGCACTGAAAACCTGACACCATGGCTGAAGCTGCTCCCTTGCCGGGATGCCGCAGGACTGGCCTCTTTACTACTAGACCGCAGGCAACTGTTTGAGGGAGGTGAGCTTGCATTGCATTTGTTGTTTGGGATGCCGCAGGCCTGGCTTCTTTACTACTAGACCGCAGGCAGCTGTTTGAGGGTGGTGAGCTTGCATTGCATTTGTTGTTTGGGATGCCGCAGGCCTGGCTTCTTTACTACTAGACCGCAGGCAGCTGTTTGAGGGTGGTGAGCTTGCATTGCCTTTGTTGTTGTAAGGACCTTACATTGTCGAATATATCGCAGGCTGTGGGGGAGGTGGGTCACAGGTCATGCTTTTTGGGGGGATGATTGTTATTTGATTGCTCTTGCGCTCATTGTTTTAATCCTGGGGGATTGCTCTTGCGCTCATTGTTTTAATCATTCTCGCATTCATTGTTTATTTTAATTGTTTGCGTGTATTTGATTGTTCGTGCGTTTCATGGTTTATTTTGATTGTTCGTGCGCTCATTATTTGACCACTCCTCCAGCTCCGACCTAAAACCCCTGCATGTATGTTTGTGTGTCATTTGCCTGTACATATGCCCGTGTTTGCATGCACGTTTGTGTGCCTGCCTCTGTGTATGTGTACGTGTGTGTGTTATGCTTGCACATGTGCTCCAACTGGATTCATGTGTGCATATGTACACACGTTCTGTGCAATTCGCTCGTGCGGACCCTCATCTGCTGCCTACCAGTTGTTGACGGAATTATCTCCCATGCTGAAACCCATCGTCTTCGGAAAATAAAACCAGGAAAGAACGGTGGTGCCTGGAGATGATAAGGCAGGCTGCAGACGTGCATCATCTGTTCAGACTACCACTTGCTGTTGACCATGGCAGTGGCGTTCAAAGACAGTCAAGGCAGGCTGCAGGCTGTACATGGAATGCAGCACCACATTTTGGGCCTCCTGCTTGTGTTCAGACTACTGCTTGTGTTTAGACCACCGCTTGTGTTAAGACTACTGCTCGCTGTCGACTGTGCTGATGGTGTCCAGAAATGGTCGAGGCTGGCTGCTACATGCAAGTAATAACTGACATTAAGGAGTGTGCTTGCCACCTGCATGTCCAGACTACCACTCGCTGTCGACTGTGCTGATGGTGTCCAGAAATAAATGGTCGAGGCAGGCTGTTACATGCAAGTAATAACTGACATTAAGGAGTGTGCTTGCCACCTGCATGTTCAGACTACCACTCGCTGTCGACTGTGCTGATGGTGTCCAGAGATGGTCGAGGCAGGCTGCTGAACGTGCGGCTCCTGCAAACGGTGACTGCCGTGCTGCATGTTCCAAGGTACAGGAACAGCGATGTGCCTCTCTGTGACACGTGCTTTTTTGCGTCTGCAACACGTGCTGCGATGGGCCAGGTCCAATCAAAGCCCGCCAATGTCTTGTCATCTTTACTTGTCTGTATAAGCGTACTTGTAGGGTTGGCCAGGATTGTCATTCCACCGTTTACTACCGTGTGTTTGGATGTTTTTGGCGAAGCCCCCCTTGTGGGGGCGTGAGCCCCTGGTGTTGACTACTTCCCACCACACTTCACACAGGCCTCCCCAGGCTCACTCAGGCTACCCCATGGACTGAAATTTGACATGGGCTCCTATCCAATCTTTCTACCGTGTCATATTAATTCTGGGACCCTGGGGTGCAGTGTGTGGTGATGTAGAGCAAATTTCTGTTTTGGGGGGGTCCAGACCTCCTCCCCAGGCCCATCCACGGCACCTCCCAGGCTGAGACTCGACATAGGCTCCTAACCAAAAATTTCACCTCACCAGATAAATTCTGGGTCCCTGGGGTGCCGTGTGTAAAGTTTTAGAGACAAATCCTATGTTTGGAAGCTCCAGGAAGCTGCCCAGGATTCCTCAGTCAGGCCCCCGGACCAATTCCTAAAGGTACGGTATCCATCAGCACACTTCCCCAGCTGCGGATGTCGGTCAGGGGCCCTTGGTTTTGTTCTGGCTGCAAAGTTTACTGTTGACCATGCAAGCAGAATCAAGTTATACCAATTTCGATGGACTACATAATTTTAGTCGGATGTGATGACGCGCGGAAGTTTGCTTAGACGGGACCCTTCAGGAACGCGGTCCGTGTTGGCTTGGAATATTTGTGGGCATGAAGCGCACGTACAGGTGCTTGCCGCGCACTGCGTGTTGAAGCAGAGATCAGACTTCGTGGCCAGCCCGGGCACCATGCTCGCACCTGCCCTCTCACAGAGGGAACAGCAGTAGCAGCACATCCGCACGCCTGCTTCAGCAATAGTTGCTCCAGCACAGCGTCATGCACACCACCCTGCAGCATCTGTGGGGCAGCAAGGCACACACACAAACACACAATTACACACACATACACACACGCATGCGCACGCACATACAAACACAAACGCGCACAAATACTCACAGGCGCGCACACGCACGTACACATGCACACGCACAAGCACAGACACACTCGCGCGCACACATACAAACGCCCAATCACACACGTGCACACACACGGACACACACACACGTGCATATGCATGCACACGTTGTGCACATGATGGGCTTCGCCAATTTTTCAGCGTTGCTAGTGACGCTCCCTCACCTGTCCTCCCGATGTTATTCTCCCGATGTTTTCCTCCCAAAAATCCTGTACCATGCACGCCAGTCATGTTTGTCTTTTTTGTACCGTGTATGTGGAGGCTTCCCTCCCAAAAATACCACTGGGCAGACTGAGCAAACGTGCAAACAAGCTCCTTGTATGCTTTCAAAGGGCACCTGCTGCAACACACCACTTCATCAAATTGGAAAAAATCAAGCTGAGATTATAAGCTACCAGAGCAGGTGCTTAGATTTGGGTAGGTCGTCCTGCGTAGATGTTGACAGGACCAAAGCACTTGTGGGGCACCGCTACCCTAGGTGTGTGCTTTCTGCGGGAAATGGCATTTTGTATATACCTCGTCGACCGTAAGATGGTTCTTTCCATTTCTGTTGCAATGATCTTTACTTCTTATGAGCACTCTAATACATCAAGCATCACTCAGGGTTTGGTGCAGTGATCTTTTTTGGAAACCTGGCAGCAAATAGTGAAGTCCACGCCACAGCTTATCAGGCATGGGCCTTCCGGTTTGGTAGATTCAAGCAGCATTGCTATGAGCAGGTTTCCCACTTGTTGATGCCTAGCTTGAGTTAAGCAAAGTGGGGGCCAACACGCTGGATACATTTGATCCCTTTTCGGGCCTCAGTCCACCCCTTCTGCAAAAACACCGTACATGCACAAAGTGTATTCGTGCAGTTTGCCAGACCTACTTATTTCTGACATGCTTTTGTGGCTGCACTCAAGAACCATAGGGTGCTGCAAGCCGCACATAGCAGCGCAAGCATGCAAGCATTGTCCACGCCCACATTTTGACTCACTTGTCCAGCCACATATACTGGGTTCCATGACATTTGTGATACCCCGTAATAAATTAACTGTAACTTCACCCGTTGCCCAAACCATGTGTTGTCGTGCAAACTATCATATCTAATGTAGTCCAGAACCATATATATGCACCGCATACAACTGTATACCGCATACAACTGTGGTGATTCTCTACTAAAAGTGCCGTGAACATGCCGTATATGCGATATATATGCGATATATATATGGTTGTGGCCAACCTTTCACGTCAGTATTCACGTGCATATGCAGCGGCTTCCAGGGCAAGCCTCCCACGTTGTCAACATTCTTCCCAGGATCTTTGTCACAAGCCTGTCAAGCAGCTGCCTCCAGGTGTGTTTTTGTGAGTGTGAGTTTATGTGTGCGAGTGTGTGTGTATGTGTGTGTGCAAGTGTGTGTGCATTTCTGAATGCTGGCAAGCTGGTGGGACTATCCCTTGGATTCACTTCCCTTTCATTTTCAAGCAATGCTATATCAATGACTCCAATAATGCATGGCCATGTCCATTTCTCTTGGCTTGCGTGCTCACTCACTTCAACGATGTTTTGTCTTTACTCCCTGCAGTAAGCTTTATCTCAAGGCACACGTGAACCAGACACAACAGCAGCAGCAGCAGCAGCAGCAGCAGCAGCAGGAAGAAAAGGGAGGGGAGGAGGGGGCAAGAAACTTAGAGTGCCAGGGTCAGCAAGTAGAGGGTCAGTGCGTAGAGGGCCAGCACGTAGATGGGAGCAAATCTGGGAGCAAACGACCCTCAGGTTGCACATGTGGCTCTAGAGCGTGCGATGCCGATTGTGAGCTCACCCCCCATTTCACGGCACATGATTTAATACGGAAGGCCATGCAGCAGCCTGGTGGCGGACTGGCTAGGTTCATGTCTGAGGTAGGGAGGTCCATGTGAGGCGGCACATAGGACGTGGAAAAATGTCTGGCGCACAAACGCACACACACGAGCACACACATACACACACGCACTCACACACATACGCACGAGTGCACACATACTCACACTCACACTGGCGCACGAATACACACGAGCACACACATACACACGCACTCACACACATAAGCACGAGTGCACACATACTCACACTCACACTGGCGCACGAATACACACGAGCACACACATACACACGCACTCACACACGCACGAGTGCACACATACTCACACTCACACTGGCGCACGAATACACACGAGCACACACATACACACGCACTCACACACGTAAGCACGAGTGCACACATACTCACACTCACACTGACGCACGAATACACACGAGCACACACATACGCACGTACTCACAAGTTAGATATGATGCAGAAGGCTCTGATGGGTACGACATGCTTGCTGCTGTGCTGTCACACAACGCAGGCACAGCTGCCTGAGCCAGCGCACGTGAAGAACACAACAAGCGGGGGGAAGGAGTACGTGCCATTAGTGGAGGCACACCGGTCTCTAACAGGATCAGGCACCTTGAAAGGCCACTACAGCCTTGAAGTGGGCGTAAGGGGAATAGCTGATGGTGAGATGTGTGTGTGTATCTATGCATTTTGTGTGTGTGTGCATACGTGACCGTGTATAATGCACCTTGGAAGGTCACTACAGCCTGGGAGTGTGCGCGATGCGCGAGGAGATAAGCTGATGGCGAGAGTATGTGTATGTGTGTGCGCATATTGTGTGTGTGTGTGTATGTGTGTGCAAGTGAGTGTGTATCATACGTAATGAAGGGCCACCACAGCCTCAAAGTGGGCGTAAGAGGAAAGGCTGATGGTGAGAAGGAAAGCGGGGGGGAGGATAGAGGCAAGTCAGGTGTTTTTTTTAATGATCCCCATGACCAGAGGTGCCATTCCTATTTAGCACAAAACATCCTTCTGAACAGCTGCATTTAGCATAAAACGTTCCTCTGAGCAGCTGCGGAATCTGAATCACAATGATCACACAAGCATACATTCGTTCCACTTGCCCAGGCATAACAGACGGACAACCAAAGGTTGTGTGTGTGTACCAGATCATCCCTTGGTTCCTGCGACTGTGGGTGCATACGATGAAGATAACGTTGGATGGACTGGTGAGCAAACGCATGCACACATGCACAAATTACACACATGCACAAAGAAGCACACAAGCACACACATGCACGTACACGCACTCGCACGCACACACACATGCACAACACGCATCCACATGTACAGGCACACATGCACATACTCTGGGATACAGACATTTTGTGCTATATGCCTGTTTGCATGTGTGCTTTCGCTGCCTGACAGCATACCTGTTGATGGTGGTAGAATGGAGTTTATTATGATGGTTTTGTTCTAAGGGGGGTTGCACGCAAAACATTCATACACACAGAACACCGTACATCACTTGTAATGCTCTGCACCATCCTAGATAGATAACGTACACACACAAGTACACGTACACGTACACACATGTACACACGAGCACCACCATATGTACCAACCCTCAGGATCTGCAGCCGTCAGAGATGGCTTTCTTCCATCTGCAGCCCAGCATTGATCGGGTGTCACCTCTGGTCATGGAGTTTTGCGTTTCAGTGCCTGCAGGTAGTAAAGTGTGAGCTGGCCTTCTTGTGGGTGTGGGTGTGCACATGGAGTGTGGGTGAGCGTGTTTGTGTGAATGTGGTTTGGGGAAGGTGGGGGGGGGGGGATAAATATATTTAGGTGTGCATATATAGAGATGTATAGGTATTGGTATAAACAGGTAGATGCATAGGTGTGTTGTATTTGAGTGTGCTTGTGGGTGTGTAGTGGGTGCGAGTGCAGGGCGGGTGGGTTAGTCTTTTGTAACAACAATCTGACTGGTAAATTTCCAGTAAGATAAAAGGGAATGTGGTCACGCACGTGTGTGTTGTGTTGTGTAGGGTTAGCCAGAACCATATATATATAGTGCATATACGGTATGTTTTGGCAAGGGATCACCAAGGATATGGTCATATACGGTGTATAAACACATTCCTCACCGTCATTTGTATGCAGGGTCCCAAGCACTCTCAGTAAGCGCAAACTACACTGATCTCCTGACGTGTTCCTCTTTCTTAGTTCCCTTGGTTCCTCCTCACCGTCATTTGTACACAGGGTCCCAAGCGCTCTCAGTAAGCGCAAACTACACCAAGCTCTTCCTCACGTGTTCCTCATTCTTAGTTTCACTGATTCCTCCCCACCGCCATTTTTATGCAGGGTCCCAAGCCCTCCAAGTAAGCGCAGACTACACCAAGCTCTTCCTTACGGTGTTTGAGCACCCTCCAGATGCGCATCGAGGCTTCGACATTCCCGCAGCCATCATCACGTTCCTGCATCATGAGGTATTGGCCATATGCATACACGGACGGGCATGTGCATGCTCAAACATGACTGCATACACATGCATTTACACGCACGCACAAACACACACACATGTGAACGCTCAACACACATACACCCAAATGCAAAACACACACATGCAAACACGCATGCGTACGTAAACACTTTCACTCACGCAGAGTTGTGGCGGGAACTTAGAGGCAGGTAGTCCTGCATCCTTCACCTCAATGCTGAACCAACATAGGGGCTTGACATTGAGGAGCAGCAAAGGCAGTGGTAGTGCGCCTCTTTGCATTCATGAGGTAAGCCTATCTGCTTCCTTTTCAGCCTCAGTTTCAAGTCAAGGTGCAGGAGCAAGATTTGATTTGATTTCATCAAGGCGTACAATCTCTGGCTTCTTGGCCGCTTTACATTGCCTCCCTCTCTCTGTCTCTCTCTCTCTCTCTCTCTCTCTCTCTCTCTCACACACACACACACACACACACACACACACGCACGCACACACGCACACACACACATAACACTCATACATACACAAACAAACTCATACACTCAAAGGTGCACAGCAAAGGTTCGCTCGTGCAGCTGGCAACTCCAGACTTTTCAATGCCATACAACGTTATCTGCCTCAGCTCAACAGTGATGGGCGTATATGTGGGCTCAACTCTGAACACGCTCCTGTTCCGCCCAGGTATGCACCATATTGCACATACGTAAGATATCATAAGCAAGTTTGGTGGTCCCGGTTCGAGATGCTGAAATAAGGCAATATATCAGTTCTAAGCTTTGATGGTTTAATTGTCAGGATGAATTAGTGGCTGTTTTCCTGTGCATCTCTGCATCTTGCTACGTCTCGTTGCGTTCAATACTACTCCTTACCCGTTCCAAAAGTAGGCAATGCTGGAACAGTGCAGTTACATTTTTCTCCCTGTCTTTTATCCACAGGCGTATTGTTCTCTTTGGATTCTAAGGGAAAGAGAAAAAGACGTGTTCGAGCTGTGCTGTCAGGGATTTTGCTAGTCGGAGTAGGGCTGGTTTTGGCTGTGTACGTGGATGCAGAATTTGCAGCCCAGGTGGAGTCTGTGCTTCAAAAATTGGGACTGCCTTCCTTACAACAAGGTCAAACTCCAAATTGAAGGATCTTGCGTGCTGGTTGCAGGGGTGGGGGGGCTTGAAAGAGTTTGTTAGGAATATATGGCATATTTGTAAATACGATGGATCTCAACTGGAAGCACCAGCACAGGTGCATGGACGAAAACCTAAAGCAAAAGCTTGACGCCCTTGAAGGCTCTTATGCCTCACCACGGCAAACACTAAACATAATACGCACAGCAATCATCCCTAGCCTGGCCTATGCTTTTGCGGTCACACCATGCTCCTACCCAGACCTGGATAAGTGGGATGCAATAATTGGAAGGGTGATCAAAAGCAAACACAACTTATGGTGAAGCACACTGACTGCCATGATCCGTGAAGGTGTCCATAGTTTTGGATTGGTTGCCCCCTCCATCTACGTGGAATACCACAGGCGCTCAGCAGTAGCACTCGTAACAAGCCTAGAAGACCCTTCTGAACGTCACCAATCTGTGACCATGCATCTCCTGACCCACCAGGTCGCCCAACGCAAGGCCCTTGCCACTTCATTCCTTTCCACAAGAGAAGAAACGTCGCTACCAATAAAAAGGCAACTCAACCTACATATGCAAGCACGTCAACTCGCCAGCATCCACGCCAGCAAGCTCCACTTAGCCTTAAAAGGAAACAGCATGTTCTTAGATGATCTCAAGCTCAGAAGTCACCTCCGCCCGCAAGCCCCCCCCCCCCAACATTAGCCACCCTCATCATTTCCAAACCGCTTATGGACCTAGGCATAACTGGCTTCCATGACCTCACATCAGCCAACGAAAAATACATTGTCTCCGGGTGACAACTCAGAAACAAGTACTCGAGTTTTCAAAAAGCACATCATAGCCCTAAATAGGCTTGCTGTTATTGCTAACCTGCCTGGAACACAATAGCTAAGCCCAACATCAATTGCACAAATACTCCCAAAAAGGAATTAAGAACAGTCCATCCTACTTAATTACCGCAAAATAAACAACTCCTCCTTCACAGGTCTCCTAGATACACACATTAACACATCGGCTCACGAAGAGATGCCCCCAAATCCCGCAAACACCCAAACCCAACAATTTTTGCCCATTTACACAGCACCCGCACCACAGCCACGCTCAGCAACACACCCTCGGCACCCCATTACAAACAACTTTATAAGAGGCCCACCACCTACACGCACAGATCCATCAACAAGTAATGGACACCTCAACCAATCCTCTGTTTTTGACACACCAAACTTAAAGCCGCAAACATCCCCTGCCTCCTCTATAATCACAACCGAACCTCAAACAGAATTTCAAGGTCATGTTGCACTCAACGTACCTACACCTTCACTTTTAGAGGAAACTAACCCCCAATGTACAGAATCCAATGCTCAACCCAGGAAATGCACAGCACATGGCAACATAACCCGCACTGAGCTTCCCCAAACACAACACTCCCTTGCCACAATGGTGGAAGGGCCGCCACCTTCATCACGAACGGAAACCCCGCGCTCACAACGCTTCTCACAAAGGGTATCCAACCAAACAAAAAGGAACCACAACTCCATAAGCACATTGCCAATACCACTGCCACAAACTGCAGCTATTACTTGCCTCTCTGACCCAGCAACCACTAACCAACTGGCCACTCTCTCCCAAGACCAACAAGCAAAGCGTGCACGGCATACACAAGATACCCTCCTCAGTACCAGAAAGAGGACACGTAGCCAAACAGAAAGTCAGCAACATACGCCCCTGACTCAAATCATAGACGCTTATGCATTAAGCTCACAAATAGTAATTCAGCCTACTGAACAACCTACAAACAGTCAGCCCAACAAACGCACCACACGCTCACAAGTTACTAGCCACAACCACCATGCAACACAAGCGTTCACACAAATAACCACTCCTCCCACTCAGCATATCAATATCATCAACCCGATCACTTACCAGATACACAACAACCCAACCTTTGAGATTTCAGACCACCCAGCACCATCATCACAGCGCAGACCCCAAAGGAAAAGAAGATGTGAGATCCTCAATATACCCCACAACCTCCCTAGCCTAAACCTGACCCCCTTGCGCACCACGCATATTCAACAAGAACTCTGGACGTACAAGAAGGATAAGGCTTTTTCAATGACACCCACAGAGGCCATCAACACACTCTATTATGAGGATATGGATATCCTTCACATAGATAATTGGAGGTTCTTCACCCCCAAGAAAAGAGACAGAGATGATACACCCCAAAGACAGAAACAATACCACACTTACTATGCACCCATGAATACTGAAAGATGGGCCCTACCCCTCTTTAAACCAGATCGACTAGTGCCCAAATCCAGTAAGACTATTGCCCGGAGCCAAATTAAGTGCGCAAGCTGTGGAATTTGCTCCTACCATCTAGGACTTAGATCTCCAGACCTTTCCCCACCTTCTAAAGACATGTACATCTGTGACGTCTGCAACCGCACCTACCACTGGCAATGCTTATTTAAAACAAGCTGCTGCAACGCCACTGAAAGGGAAGCTATTGATGCCAGTGATTCATGGGCCTGCCCTGCCTGTATCAATCTGAACCAAAATGAAAAGGAAAGCCGTATCCACTTTCAAAAAAGAGAGATTGTGGAAGTCTCATGGAACCCAACCTGGGAGTCAGAAGAACTACAAAAAACGTGTGAAAGCTTCAAGAGGCAGAGCCTCAAAAAGTTTGAAGAGCAAATCACTGCACCAAACGTATCTCAGCCTGCACCAGATGAACACCTAAATGATCTTCAAAAACAAGGGTTCTCTGCCATCCAGGAGGGCAATACGTACCAACCCTACAGTGTCGATCTTCGGAACAAAGTTAGCTTTGACATCCAACCCACCAACCCACAGGCTGACATCACGGCCACAGGGCATTGTGAGTACTGGATCACAACCATTGATCTCTTGAAGTATCAAGAAAAGAATACCTTATCCTCCCCAGATGACATTATGCTTCCTGAAGTGTACACTGACACAGTAGCCTGTATTTACAATGTCGACGGAAAGTGTAAAGGTATGCTCACTCCCGAGCGCCTTAACATACTACGAAAGGCCTTTGACAGGGCGAAACGCAGCGGTCTACACGATCACGTTAAACTTCCTCCCATTAGCTTTGCATCAGAACTTGTAGGCCTCATCGCACGTAAAGACATCTCTGCTTCTAAACATACGAACAAGAAATTCAAAGACTCTTTTGCACGGATACTCCCCTCCCACATCACCGCCGCCTTTCAAAAGTGGGTCCTGGTCACTAAAGAAAAAATGGCATCCCCCCTCAACCATGACCCCAAATTCTCCCAATACTGGAGTGAGCACCCAAGGGACAAAGTGTTTGGGGCAAACACCAATGCCTTCTCCTCCCGTTTCTCTGGGTTCTCCATCTGCCATCCCATTTACCATGAAAACACCATGCTCTTAGCAACAAGG
>Ga0307968_1000365_pt1:0-10000 | contig 30948 bp, 22 predicted proteins | sample OrgLakmetagen650_FD_201834 | JGI IMG/M metagenome (GOLD analysis project Ga0307968, IMG submission 201834) | Saline water microbial communities from Organic Lake, Antarctica - #650 | ecosystem: Environmental > Aquatic > Non-marine Saline and Alkaline > Saline | place: Antarctica: Organic...
AGATGGGCATCTGGCCTGTTTCGCGGAGCACGCAGTGAGTATCAGTACCTTTCTTGACACCCAGGAGTTTTTTCAGGAAGCCAAGATGAAGGACGTGTGCACGGGTGGTTACTGAGGAATCATATGGGGCGCCTTCAAGTCAAGCTCTGTCCTGCACGAGCTAGCTTTTGTTGGCTATACTGCGAATACAACGTTAAAGCACGATGGAGCCTCTGCTGGCCCCGCCTATGACTTTAAAAGAATAGAAAAATTGCGCAGGCATTGAAGACCGCTTCCCACATTGATTAAGAAGAAGGAAGCCACTCTGGTAACGAGTACCGTTACCAGCAGACAAACACACACACACACGGGCTAGGGAAGAACAATGCTATGGGAAGAATTTTAAACAGAATTTGAAGTCAGAAAAAGGAGAGAAACACAAAGCAAGAGGAGTCTTAGGCAAAAGTGAGCATAAGCGTCGAGAGACTGATGTAAAAGTAAAAGTCTACGCTGGAAAACACCAGCGTGCGGGCTCTTTACTTTGCTCACACTATTCAAAGCCCCATCGAGAAAGTGTAAACACTACTGCACACACTACTTACACACATAGACTAGTAAAAGCCAAACAGTCCTATCCTGTTTATTGCGATTAGGGCGATATTGGAAAGTTAGCACAGGAAAGGCAATGGGACAGAAATAAGTAATTTTCTATGCCACCGACCCTGAGCCAGAAACGGTTTTTTCCACAAACCGCTTTGTAAAAGCATCCCATAGCTTGTACGTAATGGTGCCATTTTGGCCAGGCGTGGCTGTTGCTAGCTCAAACATATGAGAAACCTCAGCTGAAATAACAGCTTTTGAGCCATCCCCCTATGTGTATGGAGTAATGGGAAGGTGTGCAAGTTTTTATAATAATGAGGAGGTGCTCGCAATGCTCTCACAATCTCGGAGTGCAACATGAGCACACCCAAACAAGGAAGCTCAGAGGTAACAGTATCTTGAAAGTGTTATGACTGCAGTTGAATACAAGGAATTCTTGATTATGCAGCTCATTTGTATTTCCTCTATCAATGTGGAAAGTCGTTTAGAGATGCAAACACACGTAACTGTTGCTGATGAAAGCAGTTTCAGCGCAGGCATCTGTACCTTCAAAGCAAGCCTTCAACCCTGACACTTACTGTCCCTGCGGAACGAGGATTCCTCTCATTAAAGCTACCAGCTGACTCACCCTTTATTTAAGCACCTCTGTTCAAGCACGCTATAGTTCAAGAATTTCGATCAGGACGCTTCTGCTAGCAGAGAAGGCTCTGCGTACCTCCATTCTGCTATATTACGAGCACTTGCGCACGAGCCGAGAATGGGCTCTCACTCACCTGCTGCTTTGTGACAACCACCACCCACGTGTCTCTGGCTGAAGCCACGCGCATGCCGTACTCCTCTTGACCTGATGTCGTGCAAAGGTCAACAACTGCACGGTAGGGGAGGGGGGATCAGCTGCTTTGCGTACCAACTTTTGCCTGGTGTGTTTTAGCAGCAAAAGCAAAGAAAAAGATAAAATCGTGCCTTGTGAGTTGTAGAGTATGTAAGGTTGCTCACCAAGGAAATGTCTCCAGCTGCGCTCCTCGCCCGAAGCTTGTTCCTGCAGAAGCTGCTGGTGTCGCAGTTGCTGCTGCTGCCTCTGCTGCTGCATCTGCTGCTGAGTCATATTCTTGTCATCCGTGTCAGAGGCACGTGGTGGGTGCTTGAGAACACGTGGCACAGTGGCAGCTGCGTATCAAAAGGAGCATGATGCATTGTTACGTTACGTAGATCATATGCACAGCATTTGCTATTAAAAAGGCAAGGCGCATGATAGTTACCCTTGTACATTTAAACTCTAACACGCATGTGCTTGCAGTACCATGCATCACACGGGAGCCCAACCAGCATGACCAAGGACCAACCAGGTGCATAACCGACAATCTTACCATTCAGTACAAGTGCGCCAGTAGGATCTACTACGGCCATACGCCTTCTTGCCGGTCGGCCATATGCACCTAATACGCACCAGAGGGGAGAGCTTTTTAAATTTAAATTATGAAGTCTGCAAGCTAACAAAACCAACAAAAGTCACCTCTGTTGAAAATACTGTGGGTCTAGGCGAGCCTAGACACCTTCACGCACTTATTAATGGTGTTTCTAGGCGCCCAAGTTGTTAATTAAGAGGTCATGAGCGCGCAGGCCCTCAAATCTCAGAACAGCTTTTGGCTTCGGTATTTACTATTTAGTAAGCTTGCCAACAGGCCAAATATATGACGTATCCTCACCCAACCTACATCTCTAGCAATTGTGTGAACGTATATTAAATACACCTTGCCAAATACATTATGTAAACACCGAATATATGTATGCTTCTGGCCAGCCCCACCCTGAGATATTTTGTACCTTGCAAGCGGTGATGCATGTGGCCGCACAGACAAAGGGCAACCCTGCAGGAGAGTGGATAAAGATCGGTTTGGACAGAGGTGGTGATTGTACAAATAGATGAGGGGTACATCGTTGTATTGGATTGGATCTTATTCATAGTAAATTTGTAGGCCCTTGACCAGAGGGTCGTCAATGTAATTGAAAGTGGGGGAAGATTTATGATGTCTCAGGTGGGAAATGTCAAGCTGAGGTTTGGGGATGACCTGTTTCTGTTCTAACGGGGAACTATGTATTGTCCAGAAAGCTATTTAGCCCGATCGCAGCTTAAAATTTACCATGCTTGCATTAGTATGACACAAGTTTGTGCAAAATTTGGGGCATTATAACCCAGGAGCATTTGAGCCCGTAAGCGAGGATTGCTGAATTGCTCACAGAATTTTCTTGTACACTGGTCATATTACGAAGTCAGCACTAGCCTCACACATTAATTATGAATAACTAGGAGCTTATGCAAGCAAGTTGTAAGAATTTATTTCTTGACCATAGCTGTGCGCAAGGACAAAGGGAAGCAGAAAAGAGCGTGACATAAGCATGCATTGAGAAAGGGATTCTCCTGCTATTGAACGGCAGAAATTGCACTCGACAAAATGTATGCATATAGACCAAAAGGATGCAGACAACAGACCAAGTAAAAAACAGTCGTGGCCAACACACATACACACCTCCGTCCTTCATCTTTAAGAGTCGAAAGTGCAAGGCGCAGATCTGGGTCCCCATGATCACCCCCTCCCTGTACCCAATCCACTCCTGAATCGTGCAGTTGCAGGGCAGAAGAAATTGACTGTTGCCTTGCTGGCTGCTTACTTTCGTTGAGTAAGCGACAGATTAACCATTTTAATGGGTGTGCAGACAGAAGCGCTGGGTCTTTCAAGAAAAGTTTGTATCCTAGCCTGTAAATATTTTGCGCGTGAAGTGCGGGGTATTTTCACTGGAGACATGCAGTAAGTTTACCCTTTGAATCAACGCAGTTAGGATACCTGATATGTCGTGTCGCTCACGTCCTAAACCTGCAAATAATGCAGTGGTTTGCTTTAGAACCAGTTTAAGTTAGGTATGCACGTTCTCAGGAATTGATCTGGTTAAAAGCAAAACGCTACAGGCATTTGTGCAGTGGAAAAAGATGTATTCCTTTCGGTCGCATCCTTATAAAACTGACACATTTTATGTTTATGAAATTTACCGTATGGGGCGTTGTGGCCGATGACAATTAAGGTGTGATCTGGCGGTTGCGAGCACGCAGCTTGAACAATGCGGTCAGAGCTCTCTTTATGACTATCAACGCCATACAGAGCTGATATGAATGGGCCGATACTGGACCAGGAGCTGCAATGTCACATTGGTATTTCATGCCATTTTTAACTGTGGCTTCTGGACAAATGAAAGCAATGTTAGAAGGTGCAGGAGAAACATCCAAACAGCTATTTGTGTGGGGAGCCAGTGATATCCCTGCTCTTGAATCAAACATTAAAGAAAATGTCACAAGTGGCAAAGAAATAAAGGCAGGTTATTACAGGTTTTGGCCGGACGAAAAAGTTGTGTTTGCCTGTAGGCTGCTCCATGCAGAAGACGAGAAAGCTCTAACACACCTGCCCCCTTTAGAAAAGGGACGAGCTCCTACTAGTGAAAGTGGTGGACCATCAGAGGAATCGCTTCCGTGCACCTGCACCACAATGTAGCAAACATGTTCTGGGTGCAAATCCCTTGAGCAGCTCAGGCCTAGCACGTTGCGGCCCAATCTTTCCTCTTTGCTTTAATTAAAATACCCCAAACAAGTGGCTCAACTCCTACCGGCATGCCCGCATAGCCAATGTGAGTTTCACCTAAGGCCTCTAGCTGCTGCTGCACTCCACTGCCAACAACGAGGGCAGGATGAACCGGTGTCTCACCTGCAAAGGATAGAAAGCAGCACGGTGGCAGGTTCCCAAACTGTCAGCTGTCCCATACTTCATTTATGACTGTATGCAGCGTCTGCAGCAGAAACTGCAAGCTTGTGTGCTCTAGCTATGCCCTCCTACCCATCATACACACTGTCAAGTAAATGTGCTATCAAGAAGAGAGGCACTGGAACTTGCGTAAAAACTCGTTGGCATACACAGACGCGCATAATAAATTTTAATACCCACCCTGGTCTGCCAGCACCCCCCCTTCAGGTCCCCCCGCGTCGCTGCTGCCTGACCCATCACTACTGCTGGACTTACTTCCCCTGTTACTCCCTGTGGCGGGGCCTGCGGTCCACATGTTCAATTGTGAGGACTGGATAGGGGCGTGCTGCTGAATAGTACATCTCAAGCAAAAGTTAGGCGTCTAATGAAGGGCCGTGAAGTCATTACAACACAACGTGCTGTTGTATTCATATACACGAGGCAAAGAAACGTGATGACCGTTTTCCATGGTTGCAACACATACAACCAACAATCCTTATTCTCTGCTGCAACATCCGTGCCTGTACACTTAAATCAACACCCTTATCCATGATGTATAATATTGAACGCTGGTTGGCTAAGAAGCAACTGCAACCTGCCCTGCTTCTTCTTCTTCTATTAAAAAAACTTGGAAAGCAAAGACGTTGCTGAAGGGATTGTTGGTGGGAAGCACTCACTCTCACGTGCTGAGCAACCTTCCCAGCATGCTCTTTTCTGTGCACACATTGTTCATTACAATTAACGAGGTGCATTGAGAAGTTTGGGGTCAAGGGGCTAGCTGTCAAGCCTTCGTGGCAACGTGCCCTGGTTTTTGGAGGAATTTTGAATGTTTGGCCCCAGAAAGCCAATTTCAGTGCTTTTTCACCCTATATACGTGATTGATGCAACCCTGTGATTATATCAAACCATTGCAGATGCGTAAGCATTTGTTTAGGAGGGGTCGAAAGTTGGCCCATTTTTTAAACCTTTCCCACACAGGGGAATCAGCTCGAATTCCTTACCTGATTGCCCTGTGGATTCTTTCATTCACTTTTTAAGTCTATGCAATTAATATCTTAATCCATAGCAAGCCTCAAAAGTGTAACTGGGTCAGTGGGTGATCTGATAGGGCTGTGACCTGTGAAAAAGCAAGCCAAAGAGATTTTTAAAGCATATATGGCACAATTGGCCAGCTCCAAATTTGTCACTCACAGTCAGGTGAGCCATTCCTGTGAAAGTTCTTGCCCCAAAGCTCCCACCCAATTTTGAGTATGCAGGACCTCAAGCTGGACCTAACTGAGCAACCTTGCATACTCAGTTTGTGGCGGGAGGTGCCCAGGTGGGCAGGGCGGAAATCCCTCCCAGAAAACGGATTTCCAAAAGCTCCCCTCTGGTGCCAGCAACTTACCAGGGGTGTTTGCAATAATATTGCGGACATTTTGGTGAAGGTCCGGGGGTCAGGGGTCAAGGTCCGGTTTTGGACCCCCTTTTGGCATGGAAAAGTGCAATTTATAATCAGGCATCAACCACTGAACCGTTTGGGGTCACGATTGTTTTGCTGGGCGCCTGTAAGTATATAAGCAATGTTCAATCACTCAAATATTTGTCTACATAGCATTCACTCGTAAGTCTGATTGGCTGAGTTTTGTTGAGTAGTTCATCTGGCATTGTTTGTCGAATCAGTTTGTGCTCGGAGGGGCTGACCAGAGCCTGATGTTATTTTAAAAATCTCAGCTGTCGCTGCTCACCACGGCCCAACCCCAGCATTCCAGACCATAAAACTTGACAGGACATGCCTTGGGAGCAAACTGAAGGGCTCCTGACACTCAGGTGATGGCCAGAAAGCGTAATTCCGGGGTTTCCAGAAATGCATCATTTTTGCCCAGCAAACAGGCCCACACACTAAATCCTTAAGGGGCAGATTTTCACCCCCCTTTTTTTTTGCTTGGATGGGTACAGTTTGACCCTAAATCTATCTGGGAACAAAAGAATTGGTGAAATTCAAATTAAAACCCGCATTTCTACACCCATACCACCTTTCTGGCAGGGAAATGGCACAAATCCAGCCCCCCACTCTCACCCTTGACCCCAAACTCATTTATTTTATGCAGAAGTGTTACATTTATGTATAAAAACCGTTGGGTGACCTCAGATGTGCAATTCAGGAAAGGGGCATCAAATCCCCCTTTTTGGGTGGGGAATGGCTATCCTGAATCACAGACAGTAGGTATGTTTAAAAATTGGAGCTTGCCAATTTTGCCGCGAATGAGCCAAAGAACATAATCAAATCTGTCGGGGCCTTATTTGCCACCCTCAGTTAAATCGCAACCCTAACTTGAACAAGGAATCCCTGTGCACTGCTCTGAGTGCCAATGCACATATAACTGTTTATTGTACAAAGCTTAGGCAAGTTTGCGTCCACATACTTATTCATCACAGGAATGGCTTCATTGCAATACAACTCCACTTTTTTATGACAAGCTCTTGCAACGAATTTTAGAACAAAGCTCTCGTACCTTTTGGGTTTGTCACCCTCTTTGTGAGACATTCTGGAGTCTGGAGATGCAAATACCACCAGGCTACAGCATCCGCAAACAAACGCTTATCGAGAAAGCAAGCCACCAGCAGGCCTGCCTAACTGCCTCCAACAATCCCTACATTTCCCACATGTCACACACATCCTGTACTGGCGTCGGCCAGGAGCATCAAGGTCAAAGCTTTGCGTGCACTTGCAAGCTGTACAGCATGAGAGTTGTTGACCACCTCACTAGCGCCAACGGAGTCAGGCTGGAAGCCTTTGTAATCCAAATTACCTAGACTTAAATTGCTTCTACCTAGAATAAACTTGCTTCAATGTCACAACACTAAAGCATGGAGTGAAAGAGGACCGTGAGGGCTGAAAGATTGATAACCCTTTACCTGTTTGACAGGTAGTTGCATCAGCTGCCATTCCTTGAACTGCGGGCTGTGGTGGTGCAGGAAATGCCACCTTGTTGCCACCAACAGCGCTCTTTTTCACTGGAGGGGCATCTTGTAACGGTGGTAGATGGGGTGAGCGCTTCTTCCTTGGCACCAGAACCTGACTGAACCTGTTACATGTGTGAATAAAGTTCAATTGATGCCAGGCAGGATATGAATCGGAGTTCTAAGCCTTCAATCAACCGTGCCACATTTTACAAGTGTAGGAGCAGCATGCAGGACGCTGTAGGCACGAGATGCTGGGCGCTTTTTTTTCCGCAACCTTCTTGAGTGAAAATCTGCAACAGTCGAAGCTAAATTATCAAGCAAACAGTTTGTGTCATGGCTTGAATTCTTTTGCCCACAACAAACAACTAGATGGCCTCACCAAGCATCATGATTGCCAAGGATCGCTGCCTTGTTCAAAGCCAAGCTAGCAACCTGCATGGGAGAGTGTTGGAAGTTAAAGAGGGGGCTCAAGATGGACGTTTTTTCTCGTGTGCTCACGTGGAACCCATGGCAACATTCCATTTTCTACGTAACCTAATGAATGGATGCTCTGAATTGGGGGATACACATTGGTGAGATTTAAAAAATTGCAGTGTGCAGGTTTTTGCAAGTCTTATTTATGACGAGGTCTTTTGAGGGAAATCGTGCATTGCTGGTTTGCGGTGTTATATGTAAGTGCATGAAGTCCTTGCCATCAGAGATAAGCAAAAAAGGTTTTCGGCAATTCTCCTTGACCCAGACAGTGATATCAGCCTCCTCTAAAATAGTATTTACTAAGGTTGCTCGGTTAGACCCTTTGTTAGAATTTGATAGCCATACAAAGTAAGGCCATTATCTCTTTCTTAAATTTACAGTATTAGCTGGAGTACACGTTGGTGTTGTGCACATTTCTTAATTTGCCACATCAAGATCCTGAGAGTTTCAAGATTTAAATGCAATTTCTAATTTGGTACATCGTTTGACATGGCTGGCTATAATTAGTTGGACAGATTCTCCATGTTTTTACCTCCGTCTTCCAATGCAAAGAGGTAATCTGCATCAATCAAACAGTGGCACAGAAAGCACCACAGATTCCTTCTATGGCTCTGAGACTTAGTGTATGCAGTTATGATTAGTTTGATGGGTTCCTGGATATTCAGGGTGAGCAGAATCCTATGTGTCAGATAATTTGACTCAGATGACAATTGGGAGCCAAAAAAAGTGGTGGTTGCCTGCATTTGTGTGTACGCGTATACAAGTCAAGGTTTAAGCATGTCGCACCTCCTTGACAAGGTTCACGTCTTCTTCCCCAAAGTCCCCCAAAAAAATTGTGGTGTTTGCCTGCATACACGGGGCACAAGTAAGCAGTCAACGGGTAGGAAGGGAGCAGAGGGTCACGACTTTTAGGCAGTTAATTTCAACCCAGGCCACACTGTAAAGTGATCAAAAAATCAAATCCCGCCCAGTCCCGCTGTATACCGTACCAACGCTTGATCATTGCGCTTTAATTATCTTTTTTGGAGCAATGGAGACGCGCAATGAATATTTTGCTACAATTGAAATCGGGGTGCGCAATCGGGTGCGCAAGCGGGAAATTATTCCGGTGAGAGCCGGTGCGCAATTGTGCAAAATTAATAATGTTATAAATTCTGGGTAGGCAATGGATAGGTATGTGCGTGCCATCCCGTGGGAGAAGCGGGAGGACGATGTTGCGCGCGACTAGAATGGGAGAATATCTAGTTTCGGCACTCAGATTCAATGGATTAGCCCCTGGACAGAGAAGGAACAACAACAGAACAAACATGCGTTCTTTCCTTACATGACCTCAGTAGTGGCTGTAACAATGTACTAGCTCATTGTGGGTTGCGCAATGCTCAAGTACCCGCGCAATGCTGGCACCTGTAATTCAAAGCCATGCAAGCTTGCTGCTGGGGGTCTGCGCAATGGGGTCTGCGCAATGCCCCTGAGAAAGCTCTGCGCACCTCAATTGCTGCGCAATTGGGGGTGCGCAATGGCAAACTTTTCCCATTGAAAGGGGTGCGCAAACCCCGCGCAATACACAAACAATTCATGAAAAATCAGGGTGCGCATTGGTTACGCGTTAGTACGGTATTAAAGCATCAAGGAAGCAGGAGGGGGGAGTTTTCATAACTTTTTGGCGGCATGTGTCAATCCCGATAAAAAAATACATATTCGTAATCCTGGCGTCGAGAGCTATCAATTGATATATAAATGAGTCGATTCTGGGGGGGGGGAGTTGGGGTCATTTGGTTTTTTTGGGCGGTTCTGAAATTTTCCGAGGGGGTCTCCAGAAATTTACTTTCACTAAATATAAATATATTTTTAGAATCCTCAGCTCAAGCCCAGTCGATTGGCACCCTTGTTGGGTGATTTGTTAAAAAGGGGGGGTCTGGGTGCCTAGTCATAGAAATACATGCAATGTCCCCAAGTAGGTCGTGGGGGTGTGTTCAAGCAAATTACCAGCTCAAACTTGCATTTTACGCCTTGCATTATGCATAAGTTGCATGATTGAAGTAAAGAAGTGCTTTGGCAAAGGTTTTGGCTGGATTTGTGCACTAAACAGGTGGTCAGTGCAAGAGCGTGCGCAAACCAGTTTTTGCCCTGTAGCTCGTCAGGTATTGCACTACTTGGCATGAAAAGAGTGTAGGTTTATAGCGGCTCTAATTATGAGCAAATTGACACCCTTT
>Ga0307968_1000365_pt1:15000-30948 | contig 30948 bp, 22 predicted proteins | sample OrgLakmetagen650_FD_201834 | JGI IMG/M metagenome (GOLD analysis project Ga0307968, IMG submission 201834) | Saline water microbial communities from Organic Lake, Antarctica - #650 | ecosystem: Environmental > Aquatic > Non-marine Saline and Alkaline > Saline | place: Antarctica...
AGAGTGTGAATGTTGAAGATGGTGCCACCGACACCCAACAGGGCGATGTGGGAAGTTGCGGAGGCGTTTTGAAGGTTAGTGTATAGTGTAGAAATCACATCAGAGTAGTTCACCCCGCGCGGCGCCCGCATATTTTAAGTTAATTTTGGGCTGGCCCTGCTGCTGCACAAGCTGGTGGGCGTTGCTGTGGACAAACCGGGCAAAAGGTGGGCATGTGAATAAAGTGCATTTGCAAGCAAGATGCATGAAGAGCATGCAAGCTGTGCGCGTAAAGAGTGTGTCTCCCACCTCCAGGGGCCTGCGCTTACCCCTTTCTCCTTCCCATGGAGTGAAATTGTTGACCTCACACAAGATGATGAGGAAAATAGAGAAGAAGGTTGTCAAAGAGGCCACACGCAAGAAGTGGGTGGAAAAGTTTCCCTGGATTGAGTGGACCGGTTGCATGGTGCTTAACCAACTGCACAAAAAGGTTAGCCAAATTGAGATAGGGAGGCTTGAAGATGGTATAGATGATGGTGAGCCAGATTCTGACTTTGCTTTTTGCGCTGATGATGGCAGTGATGATGATGGTGATGATGGTGATGATGATGTTCTATGGCTTGAGGATGAAGAAGGCAGTGATGAAGTTGAGGATGAATCTATTTTTGCTCTTGATCCCGACAGTGTGGCAGTTGTTCAAGTTGAAGGTGAAGCCTCATTTATGGAGAACATTTGATATTACCAATGTCACAAGATACTGCCTCCTCCTCCTGTCCCCCGCCCTAAGTGAACCTCATAAAGGCCTTCAAATTTATTTAACACTCACACACTGCGCCCCAGGCGCGGAAAAATTTTGAAAACAAAACCACAACTATTTCCAAAGCCCCTTAGGGCAGCCCGCACTTATTCTCAACAAGGCTTAGGGCAAACCGGAACATTAAAAATACGCCTGAACCGGTGTTGTTCACATGCTAGTTCTTTTGTGGTGTCCTTATGGTTCTGGGGTCTATCATCCTAACAGTACATGGTTCTAAAGAGGTGGACACCAAGCCAAAATCCTGTGGTTTGTGCTTTCTGGAGTTGGTGGCTCTGCTGGTGGCCGGCGGTGCTGCTGATTTGCTCCCAATGTCTCCCACAGTTTCCGCCAATATTCTAATTGTTTGCCCCGCTCCATCCATTGCGTTTGATTCTTGTGCTGTTGTGGAAATGGGAGCAGTAAGCACAGCATCTGGTTGGCTGGAAATGTTGTGTTTTAATCTCTGAAGTGTAAAAAGAGCCACTTGGTACAGTCCTTGTTTCAGCAGTGTAAAAGAGTTGGGAGAGGATTTGTCCCGTAGGCTTTTGCGGCATCATGTCTGGAGTCTTCAAGCAAGCCAACACTTCCCAAGAAGTCCAAACTGGTGCTTGAATTCCCTGAGAACTGCTGAGTACTCTGCAGCATGCAGAAGTACTCTAGTCCTTGGAGGCGAGTGCAACCGAACGTCAGTTGGTACTCTCTTGGCACAGCTTGCGCTGTGCTAACCATCCTTTTTATGCTTGTGCCTTAGATAGTTGGCAGCTTAGTTTAAAGATGGAAAATAAGTGCGTGAGAGAGGGAGCTGCAGCCAAAGTCGCCCCCTCAAGCGCCCGCAGCCCAGCCCCCGCCAGCGGCCCTGCTCCCTGCGGTTGTCCTGCGGCAGGAAGACGAACAGCAGCAGTAGCAGCAGCAGCTAAACGTCCGTGATTGTGGCCAGACCCCAATGCGAGGAGCAACTGCAGCATAGGTCCGGCAGCGTACAGGCGAGCGTCCTTTTTATGCTTGGTGTCGGCACAAGTGTAAAATCCCCCTCCAGCAGTTTGGTGGATACGAGCCGGAATAGAACCTTGCTTTTGATTTAACTAATTTCTTTTATTTTCCTCTCAAAATAATTCGTTGTGGGTCTGCGACTGAACCAGTACGGTCATGCGCGTCCTGCATGTTAAAAATATTGAGCATATAAGTCGTCCCCCTCTAATTGCGTTTGTCTTGCCAGGCCAACAGTGTTTATGTAGGGCTGGCCATAACCATGCAAACTTCATTGTGTAACCGTGCACACATGGTAAGGATTGGCCAGAACCATATATGCACACCGTATATGACCGTATATACGGTAATTTTCCTGCTTGAAATACCGTATATACACCGTAAATACGTATGTATGTATCAGGGTAGTATACCCCGTCCGGGAACCAGAAAAATTAACAAAATTTTGGGCTGCCCCGGAGGGCAAGAAATTTGCAGGAACGACAGCCCCTGCGATACCGGGAGACCCGGTAAAATATTAAATTGAGTTCCGGGTAATTCGCAGTTAATTTTGAATTGGCACTGAGAATGACACTGTGGATGGAAAGGCCAGACACCCCAGCAGGAGGCCCCTGCGACCACAGACCTACAAAACCTGTGGTTGCGTGGCTTACACCTTGCACCTGGCCCTGATGGGGCTTCGGCCATGTAATTGTTGAGAGCCCTCTGCTCCGCCTCACCCTCGCGATTTCTTGGTTGTGTGGTCCGGTTGTCACCCCCCCGAGGTCACCCCTTTCAAGATGCGTATGTGGCCAAGAACCCCACAAAATTCTGGCTGAAAACCTACATATGGATGTCCTTGGGCTTGAGGCAAGATTACTGAAAAAGGTATGCAAGGGGCCTCTGCAAGATTTGCTGTGAGCACTGGTTTCAATGTTTGCAAGGCAGGGCGATGACCACCAGGTGCTTTCAGAGCACCTGATACAAATTGCAAATGTGTCGTGGGATAATGAGGATAATGTTCACAACACAGCAGCAGTGAAGGGGGCTACCATATCTTAAGGTGTAGGGCTGACAGTAGTTGGCAGGAGGTTATGGCGTGTAAGCAAAGCGAAGCACGTTAATGTTGCAAGGCATCCTCATTGTTGTTGCTGACTTGGCTTGTGAAAGAAAATGTAGCAACGGGCTGCCTTTGATAAGCCTGGTGGTTTTTGCTGGAGGCTTTGGTCAGTGCAGATAAGTTTGCTGATGCTATCAATAAAGGGTTTGTGCCAGAACCGCATTGTAAACCAATTCCCTTGACTCCTGCATCATCAGCTTCCTTCAGTGCCTTTAGTGCCAAAAACATCGCCCAAGGGAAATTTTGCAACACCCTAGAATTTTTCATCTCGGAGACCCTGGAAATTTCCAGAGGCTGTTCTGGGCCTCCCTGAATAACTTGAGTACCCAATGTACTACCCTGGTACGTATGCTTTTGGCCAACCCTACACATGGTACGTCTTGCTGGGAAAAATCAAAATTTAATGTTTTAATTGTGAAAGTGCTTTCAAATTTGTGTATACCATTATGATTTTGCTAGTTTGAGCACTAGTTTTGAGTTTTTACGCACACTGGTACCAGCGTAAACTCTTAATTTTCTTCTGTATTTGCAGAGCTATGCGAGGCGGACGATGATTATGAGTGGGCATGTGAGGAGCTGAAACGCATCCTCCCAAACGTAGACGACTTCTACTTTAACAGCTACAATTTCCAGTTGAGCTTACATGCGCTCTTGCAAGGAGTACGCCTGTCGCATAGTTAATTGTGTTCATTTGTGTATTAAGCTTGCTAATTCCACCCTTAAGCGTGGGAAGCCCTCTCCTGGCTGCTGCCTTCTGTCCTTCCCTGTGTCTTGCCAAGCTGTACTTCATACTCTGCACATTGTTTTTTTGGTTCGGTTTTCTCTTAAGTTGAAACCAACAAACCAGCTTTTGGATAAGTTTCGAATGTGTCTTTACTTTCCTGAGTTGCTTATTTATCTTATCCTCTAGGCTCTTTGAGAAAGCCTTAGTGCACACAGCTTCTTGCATGACACAATTCTTTCAGATGCCCCTCACTCATTCTCAGCTCCTTATTTGCCTCACCCCAGGTTCACCGATATCTACGACGTGGTAAGTTTAAAGTTGTGTTTTTATGTAAGATGTTTCTGTTTACGCTTTTGTGTATGCTTTCTATATGTGGGCATGGTTCGAGATACACCTCTGATCCAGTTTGGGATTGCAACATCCAGACATTACCACCTTCAGCTCTTAAATCGTTGCTTTACATGAACACCTCACATATGTAAGACGTTTGTCTTTGTCATTTGTCTGTAGTCCATTTTACATCCCTTAAATATGAGAAGACAATAAGTATGTACGCCTTGGCAATCTTTTCCTGTGTTCACCATCCACGACTATATCTACCTCGCCCTCCATAGGTCACATCTCTTAATGCAGCTGGAAAAAAGCCGTACCCTGGTCTAGAAGATCCCCGCCTAGTGTCGGTTATCAACAGGCTTGGTGGGTGCAAGAGTTTCAAAATCACAATTGGTTTAGGAAGACTTTACAAGTGAAGTCTTTGTGAACTCTCGGTAGCTCAGCATTTGTGTGCTGTAACAGAGTAACGGTCACACGTAATTTTGTAGTGGTCACCAAGTGGTCGAACAATTCCTGTCATCTATTCGCTGGGAGGTTGCAGACCCACTTCTCTCTGCTACTGATTTGTGTTTCTAATGTGCAACGTTTGTGCTCACAGTACAGTTTCAGATTTAAGAGGACTGGCAACGACATTGCCATTCTTGAGCTGTATAAGCACCAAAAGCAGTTTTATGGGTTTTGTTAGGCTATATTGTAAGGCTATAGTGGTCTTTTGACCAGGCTGGACGTGAATGATGACGGATTAATGGCTCACTAATGCTAGAGATGCCACCCATAAGGAACAGCACATTTTTATGGTTGGCCAGAACCATATATATATCCGATGTATTTACGATACTTTTGGCAGGGATTTCACCAATTATACGGTGTATATGAATGGTTCTGGCCAACCCTGCACATTTTGCTTTGCTGACATATAATGTTGGATAGTCCTTAGCAACGCTATTTTAGCCAGAAATACATGCTTTTGCAGCTTCTAGAAGTGAACATCCTGTTGGTTGTCTAAATTAAGCGTATTTTGCTGCATTGTTTCTTTGAAAGTCCCAAGTTCCTTTTCTTTGCCATGTTCCTTATAATTTGTGCCTGCACATCATGCTGTGCTCATTACTTACTTCGCTCGACCTTGCCCTGTTTAGCGACAAAGGAGTTTGGTCCTCTTGTAGCACCAGCTGTGAGTGATGAGCATGGTCACAAGGTGAGAGCTGCTCAATCGCCTGTGTATATGTGCCTGTTAGTGCTTGTGTTGTGTGCCCTTCATTTCTAATTGCTAGAAACACGTGCTGGTAGGAGCCTTGTTGAGTGAGGGCACAGCAAGATTAGAGATTTTCAGACAGAACTCCTGCTGCTCTGCGCTGCTTTAGCTTTACAATGGTCGTTGGAGGTGGATGTGAATTCATGCCGTTAAAAATATGACAACACCAATTAAAATTAAACGAAAAAGGTGTAATCCTCCAGCACGGGTAAGGGTAGCTGCCCTGAAAGCCTAGTGGCCCGTGGTCAGGCCAGACTCTTCAGGGTCGCGGATTCGAATCCGCTTGGTAGCGAGAGCACCATGCTTGAGGTGTTATCACCCCTGCGTAGTTTTTTATTTCTTTTCCTCCAGCACAGCTGTGCCGAGACATTCCAGCTAGTATTCAGTTGCATTTGTCTTAAAAAGCACAAATACATGTACTTGCTCATGCTACTGAGCACCCAGCAGTTTGAAATTTCTCCAGCAGCCTGAGCCTTAACTTCTACATCTGATGAGTGTTGTCGCAAACCGCGATTTGGCTTCTGTAATGGGTCAGCTGAGAATGTGTACGGGTCATCATATGCATCTGTAGATTTCCCTAGTTGAGTTTCATAGTACGCATCTTATGGTGGTACATGTGTATATTTCGGCAAACCCTCCTGGTTGTGATAGGTACTGCGCATGAGCATGGGCATCCTTTTAAGGACGATGACAGAGAATATGGAAGCTGCGATCGGTGCCCCTTTAGAGGGCGCTCATGCTGGTCCTGGTGCAGGCAGTGCCGAAAAGCCTCAACTCCCTCTTATCTATTTGTTTAGGTGGGTGATAGGGACGGCTAATATTGTCAGATATTTGCTGCTGGAGCTGCCTTGGTGTTGCGCAGACGTATCACATATTACTAGATAGCACAAGCCATAAAATGTTTTGAAGCAAAATGATAGTAAGTAGCAAAGGGGGTCAGCGGTCCTACTTTTTGCTTTGAGGGTTGAAACTATTAAAGCTTGTCTGGTTTCCTGAACAAGGCAGCAATATCAAATTCACGTGATCATCACTCACACAACCACACTTATGCGTCCTGTTATACAGTGGCCATGACAGCACAATCATGCCGATTTTGTCCGCACTTGGAGTAACACGCCTAACTCAGTGGTGAGGGATTCTTGTGTTCTTGCTTGTTTAAAAACAGCTGCCTCTGAACATGAGGAATTGTTTTTGATTGAAATGTGATTTTCTTATATGCTTATACGTAAACTTACACAGGCCACCATATCTGTCCAACCTGACATTTGAGTTATGGGAACTTCCATCAAAAGAGACAGTGGTCCGCGTGCTAAGAGACAGAGAGCCTCTTGATATCCCTCACTGCCCAACTGGTGAGCATGTTTTTGACATTTTCAGCAAAGCGTCTCGCAAATCTTAATCCAGCATGTATTTAAATCATGCCAATAACCCACTCATCTTCAGAGAGAACGAAGGAGGTAACGCTACAGTTACGTAGGTGATCCTGGCTGAACCAATTACTTGCTGTTAACCCATCCTCTTCTTAGGTATGTGCCCTACGCTGGCCACATTCCGCGAGGAAATCATTGGGTCTTTCTTCATAACTCGCGAGGCCCTTGCAGAGGCATGTGTCGTCGAAATTGCGCATGATACTGCATTGCCCAAGCCAGAGGGCATGTCAATGGCCAGCAGGAGCGTAGAGAGCTCAAAATGAACTTGACGACATTTGCTGTTCTTGTTCAGTTGACGTTGTCTTTGTTGTGACAGTGATTTGATCTCCTTTTCTCGTATTTGATGTTTGCCTTTTTCCCCTCATTTTGTCAGTTCAGCCTGGTGCCTTCAAGCTCTTAATCGCCGCAAGATCAAATAAAGTCACAGTGGGAACATGAGTTACGTTGTCTTTGGCCAGATGATTGAGCTTTTATAAGTTAAACTTATTCCTTCTTTTTTGACCCATTTACAACATGATCGGCCCCTTAAAGGTCAAACTGGCTTTTATTGACTTGTCACGACGAATCATGGTACCAGCTTAAGCATGGATTGCAAGTATGAGCCATAAAGGTGTGTTTAACGTCTCCTCCCTCTCCACGCGAGAAGGAAGCGACGGCTCAAGCAACGCACAAGAGGAGATGGCAGTCTGAGGAAAGAGCGAGTTTGTTACAAGAGGACCATCTAAACTGGCCAAACTACCAAATAACCGTAAAACCGTTGCTCACATTATAAATCCAGGAAAAATTACACGATTCGTCCACTGATTTAGCATGACAGACTAAAAAGGTATATCCTAAGAAAACCAATGTTGCTCTTTGATTGCTCTTAAAATCTGGACCACATTTTAAAAAAATCGCCTAGCTATGGTAAAGTGCACACCTGAACTAATAAGACCTTGGACGTTGCAAATTGCTCGTTTGTCTTAAATCAATCATAGATGTGAATGGTATGCTATTCTTAGATGCTCTTTAAGCAAGATCAATGCAAAGGCTACATAGAAGTGGGACACAGCGCAGATACTAATCAGCAGCAAGATTTAACGTCAACTTGAAATGAAACACGGTCCAGCATTTATGGTGACTTGCAGGTATAATGTCCCAGTTGTGTCCCCGGGAATAACAAAAAAGTGAAACAAAAAAAAAAAAAAAATCAAAACAACCAAAACGGATTTTACGATATAAATATAGAAGGGAAGGGGCAATGCAAGCACAGCCTCCCCGTCACCGTCCCGATCAAGACTGTCCATGATGCGGTGGCTGCCCAGCTGCCGGTGTCTATTGTGCAGGATGACATGCAGGTTTGACACATGCTTGCATTGCACATCCCTTGCCATGCTTGCACGCACATCCATGGCAGGGGCGACACACTCCTTCTTGCCTGCGCAGCGGACATCCACTATCTTGTAGCATTGCTGATTTTAACAATCACATTTGTATTTTTTTTTTTTTCACTTTTTTGTTTTTCCCGGGGACACAACTGGGACATTATACCTGCAAGTCGCCATAAATGAAAATTTGAGTTTAAGAGTCTTAGATAAGGAATCAGCTGCCAAAAACATGCTGTTGGCCGACAAAGGATGGGTATATATATATATACGTGGAAATTTTCTTGGTGCCGTTACCAACAGAATAAGTCTTTAAATGGACCAGCAAGCATAATCCGCTGCTCCTGTTCACAATTTGAAGGGAAGGGCTGTTTGGTGTCAGGCTTTGCACAGCAACAATAACTTCCCACTCAGATTGTACTGAACACCCCATTTAAAGTATAAAAACGGGGCTGTTCAGAGGGGATCAAATATTTGTCAAGAAGAGGTCTGCCTGCCACCGTGGTGATCAGAAGTTTGGGCGCTATTTCATTTTTAAAGCATCCCTCCCTCTCCCCCCTCCCTTGTACTCCTTCCCCCTCCCCTCACACCCAATCCATGGAGGACAGCGTTCTAGGGCGCGCCCCCGCCCAGCTACCCGCCCCCCCCACAGCACCTCACCGTTACATCTCCCTTGATCTAGGTAATACCCAAAATAAACGACAACTTTTCAGTTATGCCGATTCCTTCACTATTACAGTTTGTTCTGGTTGGCACACGCGCAAGTCAGGATTGTGCAAGATGGCAACCTCACTCAATCATCTGAGGGGGTTTGTAGTGTTGCCAATAAAAGGTCTTTGCCTGTTTGAGTGCCCTGCTGTTACGTGGATAAGTAACGCGTAAGGAACATAATTGTCGGATTACCTTTCCTTTCAGCGTTTAATTCACATGCAGCAAGCAGAAGATAGAAGACACTTTGTGCGTTGCGTAGCTACTTATGATCCATGTACATCTGTGCTTTTAACTACCAGTATTATTTAGCTTCGATTCGCTGCTTATAATTATTTGATGCTGGGCAATTTCGGATTGTACTTGCTTATTACTTGCACTCTAGGCCTTCTTAATAGGCCACAATACCGTATGGCCTATATTCCTAGGCCATACGCCAGATTTCTGGGATCAAAGTGCCTCTCTATCGGAGAAATTGATGTGGGGTAGAGCACTTAAGTTTAATATCATCGCCACATTTAATAAATCCCTGGCGATCTAATTATCTTAGGTCCTCTTTCCTAAAAAGGTATATACGCAACATCGCATCAATAAACTTTTATTTGGAAGAGCTGCACCAGCTCAAATTGAGGCTGTATAAAATCGAAGCGGAATATTCATCGTGTATAGCCACTGTGTAATTTAAAGCTATATATATGTTTATATTGACGTTTTATTTCTTACTCGTTCATAGTTGCATTCTCGCCTTTGCCTCACGATGCTGGCTTCTCTACGCTGCTGCCTCGTGCCCGGAAAGCTGCCAGCATGCTGTGAGTGCTAGAGACGGACTAGTAGCTGCATGAGGTGCATTAGGTTGCCTCGTCATTTTATGCCATTCGTTCTTCTGATGCTACATGCATGGCTCACGCATGAGTCTCAACCCAAGAGCAGATGAGCAATGACGAGACATACACGCCTATGCTGTACTTACAGGCCTCAGGATGGTGTCATTACGCGCTCTTTCTCATCAGACACTTTCTGGGGTTCATGGTCTCTCACTACCGCACCATCTCCGCACAAGCAGCACCCCATCGTCAACTGAGCTCCGTGCAAGTGCTTTGCTGAAACAATCAAACAAGGTGAGAGGAGGGCTGTTTTCCGCATTAATCAAGGCAGCTTGCTTCTTCCCCGAGGCGGGGTACATGCCAACTTTGAATTACATTTCAAAGTTGAAGGAGGCAGGAGTGTGTTTGCATGTGTATTGAGTGTATGCGTGTGTAAGTGCATGCATGGAAGTGTGTGTGTGTGTGTGTGTGTGAGTGTGTGTGTGTGTGTGTGTGTGTGTGTGTGCGTGTGTGTGTATGTGTGTGTGTGTGTTTGTGTGTGTGTGTGCTTGTGTGTGTGTGTGTGTGTGCTTGTGTGTGTGTGCTTGTGTGTGTACTTGTGTGTGTATGTGTGTGTGTGTGTGTGCGTGCGTGCGTGCGTGCGTGCGTGCGCAAGCATGTATGTGTATGTGTGTGTTTGTGTGTGTTTTTGTGGGTGTTTTTGTGGGTGAATGTGTGTATGCGCACGTGCACGCATGTGTATGTGTGTGTCCTCATGCTTGTGCATGTACATGTGCGTCTTTGTGTCCGTGTGCGTGCATTGCAGTGCTGAAGTTGACGTGAAATCACCTTCATGTATGGTATGCGTCCATGGCTTCAGTGCCGGAATCTAAAGACAAGGTCATCAAAATAACCATGTTTTGAAAGAATTGCTTTAGTTTTCGTGTTGTACAAGCACTAGTTTAAAGAGCTCAATATCAATGGCTAATTCTGTGTACCAAGCAATGTAGAATCTCCTAAGACAGCTGGCTCGTGTCGTGCACTATCATTTCACTCCTATTGCTAGTATCATTTAATCCTGATGAAGCCATTCTACTGCTCTATCATATCTGCAAGGGAAACCCCAGGTCCTGCAGCTATCTGCTATCTTTGTTGCAACAGCAGCAAGGTACAATTTTGAATAAGAGGCATGTAATGATGCACGCAATCTATCTTGCACCCTCTCCATCCCACCCCTTCTATTTGTGTTGGTACAAGTCTAAGTTGCTGCTGGTTTCAAAGTAGACACAGCACTGTTAAGCGTCCCATTGTATTCAGAGAGCCGTGACCTTGACCAGAAGCATTCATTAATGGCAACCGACTAACCAACGGCCATGCTGAGACACTTAATAACAGACACAACTTAAACAATTGCTCATTCTCTTGCATTGTCAGTAGCTAAGTTCCTTGGAATCTCATCAAATGACCTCCCCCTGCAGCCTCATCTACTTGTTTGAAGTCGCTGCAGTGTCGTCAATTTTTTTAACAGTTTAGAGTTGCAACATTGATAGTATCAGGAGCTTGATCTCAGACTTCAGTTTAAAAAGGCCATATTGGAAGGATCAGTACGTAAGAGGTCTCCAATCAATTTTAAGAAACGCAACAACTGTTTAATAAAACAAACAAGTTGCGGTATTTCTTCATAACGATGTGATACAAGTATTATCGCTTATGCATACACGATTATTGCACTCAAATAGTATATATACAGACACCCACACAATGTACACATATAAAAGTGCTTGTATGCAAAAATGTGTACAGATGGCATGTGCTTCTCCTGGGCCCCAAAACTCTTTTGCAAGTGGAGCTAAGGACGAAGCTGCAGCACGGTAGGCAGCAGGCAGTAGGCACAGTTCCCAACCTTAAATCATGTGCCCTTATCGCAATGACTCCTGAAAAGCTGGGTGCTGGAGCAAAGCCCCGGTCTTGCTTGATAGCATACATCTCAAGGCGGAAGTTGTAGCCCCAAATTTGTTTGATGACATTTCCATAACTCACCTTAATAGCTTTTTGCTGCAGGCCCTTTAGCGGCAATGACATTTGGGCCGGCACAATTGTGGGCGACCCTGTGCACAACACCTCCAAGCACGGCGTGGTCTCCCGGATCCGCTTCCTAGCAACAGGGGATAAAATGTGAGCTTATTTTGACTTTGTTAGACATACAGCCATGGAGTAGGGTAGTAATAACCCAATCACTGATCAGGAGTTTTCATTGCCAGTCTTGGGGGGAGCGCTTTTTTCCAAAGCAAACCTGCATGTTTGTCCTTAAGTCGTGCGTTCCTGGCTACGTCACCTCGCAAACGGAAGGTTTTTTGCCTGCTCAGCTAGACAATTGTGTGGTAAAGTAAACTGCTCTGCACACTTGAAGATTGCAGGCAAGGCACACAGCAAAAGGGCGCGCATGCCTCACATTATTTGCGCCTCAAACCTGCACAAATGCCCTACTGTGCATTCCCTACCCAACCCTTCCCAACTTGCAGCCCCTACTTCCTTGAGTGGGTTGACAAAGATGTCAAAATGTTTGAGGGCCTGAGCAACGGGAGCCAGCTTTCTGTCAAGGTGATTATTTGTCTGTTCAAAATTGTGGCATGTGGAGTTATTACGCAAGAGAAAATTGCATGTGCAGGTGACTTTAAAAAAAGGATTGTCAGATAATTGCACACAAACACACACGCATACACACACACAGAGAGAGAGAGAGAGAGAGAGAGAGAGAGAGAGAGAGAGAGAGTTTTAAGTACTGAATGCCTACTCATGCTGATGCCTGCATATTTGATGCAGGGGCGGCTGCGCAGTGACCAACAGCCTCCTTCTAATGCTGTTTTCCCTGAAGAGAGCCAGACCACTCCGGAAGCGGTCTGTACCATAGAAGTCTCCGACCCCCAATTCTTATTTTAAATCCAGCAGGTATGACTGTCTGCACGCGTCTTTATTTGTAAGCAGGCAAATGTGCAAATATGTGTTTGACCAAATTTAAATGTTTCTGCCATGCAGCTATATATATACATCACAAAAACAGCAGGTTGTTTCTTCTTTTTCACTCTTGCTTTAGGATTTTGAGAATAATCATGAAGCAGAAACTTTATTTTTGCAAGCAGAGGGGCTTGTTTGCAATTGAACTGTCATTCATGTTTCCACGTTTTCACTTGAGCAGTCATTCACAGCACTGACGATTCACACTACGCTTAAATTTTGCTCAAAGGTTTAAAACATACACAAGCACCATAGGAAGGCTTAACTACAAATGGTCCTTGAGGGCTATTAGTATGATGCGTGATCTGAATACAGTTGGTGACATATGCGGTACAGTCACTGTTCTTGGCTGGCACGTTTCTTCTGAGGACTGGGTTTAGGCTAGAACATGCCAACATCAGTTCCTGCAAAAAAAATTATTCCACCTAAAAACTATTGTTGAGAAAGTTCACATTCCGTTTGATGCTCAGAAACGTACAATTTTATAGTCTTTCTTTTAAAATTTCTAGTCTTGTTTGCTGTTATAGAAACCAAAAAGTGATGAATTAAATGCAAGGCATACAAACTCCAGGTATTCCAGTGCAACATGGTCTTGATTGCTTTCTCTCTTTCTCCATCGAGTTTTCCACATGACTTCACACCTTGCTTTTGATAGTTTTTTGTTTGATGTGCTTTGCCTTACGTTCCTATTATTTTTTAGAGTTACAAGTTCTGTACATCAGTACATCACGCGAATACTATAACTTGGGGTTTTGAGTTCATCAAAGCGGCAAGCGGCAAGGGGAAAGACCCACTTCCTTAAAATACCTCCCACACTCAAAAGGAAACAAAAAAAGAATGCAGGTAGTGCGAACACCTCTAGTATGGGTTGGGAAGGGATGTTATGCATCCTGCATCACCCTTTGGATGCTGAGCCACACAACATCTTACCTGGAGAATAAAGAGGAGAGGCTTTTCTATAGGGATTAGGTGGTTGGGATGGAAGCCAGAGGCGTGTGTTCCACCAAATGATTGCTCATATCCTTTGAGGATGATGTACAGAGCAATGGAGGCTCCATTTGAAGAAGGTACAGCGAGTGCTTTGTGCTGCTCTTGTGTGAATGTGACTTGATCTGATGAAAGGAGCCCATATTGTTAAGGTGAAAGCCAACTTTATATAAGCAAGTTGTGAGGACCAAGATAATAAATGATAGAGGAAAACAAAGAATCGTTAACTGTAACCAAGAGCCAAGAGTGTGTGCTGCCTGCGTGTTTGTCTATGAATGATTTTCAACTCAGTAATTTTTAAAATTAAAGGCAGGAAGAGCAGTTGTGAGGGCAATAAAAAGAGAGAAATTTGAGAGGAACATCCTTACCTAACAATTGCACATCTTTCTTACTGATGGCTTACTCTGTAAACTCTGATATCACTTGCTTCTTTCCAAAAAATGGAGTTCAAGTGTTACACATCGAACTCAGCAGCTTTCCTGATCCGTTAAGGATTTTTTCTAAGATTGGAAAGAACTTCCTGCAGGAGCATAAGGTGTTTAAAGCTATAAATTAGCAAATATTTGTGCTAAAAATCCAAGATGGACAGGGGTCCCTTTGCTCTGACAGGATTGGCAAAAGCAATAACCTCTCTTCCTAGGCGCATTATGAACCTGAACTTGACAACACAGCACTTTGAGTTAACGTTGACCTCATCTTGCTTGGGCGGAGCACCCCAGCACACAAAGAATAAGTGTGTATCCGTAGTCTGTTGCAAGCTCAGTAGGCCTTTCCGAGTAACAAACATGGCTGGGTTTAAAAAGAAAGTTCTTTTGTAATGCACGTAGGAGCCTTCTAAATATGGTTCAGACGTGATGTCAAAAATCAAGAGAAATTTCTTATGCTACAACGCTCCTCACAAGCCCACCCATCCCAAAAAACAAGCACAGCCAGTTTATCATTATGGAAACTTACCTATTTGATTATATACCACCCTATTTGATCATATACCTAAATCTATTTGGTCATATACCCTAACCTACAACAAAACAAGCCATCCAGCAACCTTGAAATCTAATGAAATGGATTTATGAGCTAGTTTAGACAGGAAACCTTGACACCAAAGCAGCAGAAGTTCAGCATGCGTGCATAAGTTCAAATGCTCTCCACAGCTCACAGCATTTAGAACTGAGTTTATTGGAGATCAAGACTTGCCACGTTTGCGAGCTGCTCCCACCCTGGGCTTGACCTCTGATGTAGCAGCCTGCATACACAAGGTTTTATGCGGATTTGTTAATCTTCTGATTTACTCGTTTAGATGGCAAGCATGCTCCTGCACTACCCACCCTCCACCGTAGACCAACTGGGTCCACGCAAGCTGCAAGCGCCTGTGTTGACAATGATCCCCAGCACTTAGATCATGGTATCCCAGATATTGTGTAGTTTCACGCCACTGCTTTGAAATCAGGAAATGGGCAGAGTTCTTGCCTTTGCGATGATCATAAAATAGGTTATCCCTTTTATGCACGCACCGGTAGTCCACGCTTCCTGCAAGGGGCAGCAGGAGCGGTTGAAGCCTCTGCTGCTGGTGGTGGTGCCAGTGCGGCTGGCATAGTTGTTTGAGCTGCCAGTCTCTCTCTCCTGCTCCTGTTGCTTGCCATGGAGCCTGAGCGAGGGCTGCTGCTACCGTATGAGCAACCTTTGCCAGCAGGGGACCCAGCGCTCAGCTCTACAGCAGCAACAGCGGCAACGGCTGCAGAAGGAACAGCAGCATTGGCGGGGGCGGGGGCTTCTGCAGCCTCCTCCTCCTCCTCCTCCTCCTCCTCCTCCTCCTCCTCCTCCTGCACAAATTTGAAATTTACAATGTGACCAGGAGGCGCCAGTTCTTGTAACTTTTGGACGTCAACTATCAATCGCATTTTTTATTTTATTATCGAAATCCTGAGATTGAGAGCTATCGATTGGTATATAAATGAGTTCAATCGGAGAAGGTCAAGAGGGGGGGGGGTCGGCGGAGTTTCGACTTTTTGGGACCCCCAAATTTTACTGGGGCATTTTGCCGAGATTAAAATTATATATTTGGAATCCTCAGCTCGAGAACTGTCGATTGGCACCCTCTTTGAGCAAGGGTTTGGGTTAAGGGGGGGGTCTGTGGACATGTCCAAAAGTCAAAGGCACACGTGCTCGGGTGCAGGCCGCGGGGCGAGTCAAGCCGATGAAGCAGCAATTTACCCCAAACTTACAGGATTGTGCCAGCATGAAATATCCAGAGGATTTCTGAAGAAATGGAAGCAATGTGGGACTGTGCAAGCCAGTTATGGGTGCCAAGTAGGTCACGTGTGCACGGGCGTCTGTATCTCGGTTTTTGCCCCATAACTCTGCGGCATTACAGTTTCAGGTCTTGATGAGTGTGCAGATGGATGCCTATTTGAAAAAGGAGCAGATTGGTACCCTTTTTGTCTGGGTGGGGGCACTGGGTGATGGGTATTGGG
>Ga0307968_1000367_pt1 | contig 30796 bp, 29 predicted proteins | sample OrgLakmetagen650_FD_201834 | JGI IMG/M metagenome (GOLD analysis project Ga0307968, IMG submission 201834) | Saline water microbial communities from Organic Lake, Antarctica - #650 | ecosystem: Environmental > Aquatic > Non-marine Saline and Alkaline > Saline | place: Antarctica: Organic Lake...
GTGTGTGTGTGTGAGAGAGAGTGTGTGTGAGAGAGTGTGAGAGAGTGTGTGAGAGAGTGAGAGTGTGAGAGAGAGAGAGAGAGAGAGAGAGAGAGAGAGAGAGAGAGAGAGAGAGAAAGAGAGTGAGAGAGAGATCAAATAGTGCGTAAGAACAGCTTAATGGGTTTGACAAGCGGGTATGTGCAGGCTCCCTGTATTTGTTTAGCATGCTGCATCATACATACAGACAGGCAACTTGATGTGCACACACAAGAGCCGTAATTGACTGCCCAAGCAACTTTAAAAAAGTGAAATCACAGCCCAGGCACACCCTCCAGATACCTGAACATAACAGTACATGCATGTACACACAAACGCACGACACGCACACGCATCCACACACATGTATTTAAACTTGCACATACACACATGTAAACACTCACGCACACACACATACACATGAATACACAAGCATACACACACATTTACACGTACCCCACAGACATGTTTAATATGTGCACACGTGCACACACAGGCACACAGCAGCACTCTCGTGTACAAAGCCCTGCACCCAGTGCGACCTACAAAACAGCCCCAGAGTTTATACCCCCTCCCGCTCCTGAGCCCTTTACCCCTCGCAACGACAATGGCGCAAACGCGATGATGAATTATGGGACCGTGAAACCAGCGCCAACTACCACGTGCGTTTTGGCTTGCATTCTGGCTTGCATCGTTGCATGAATTATAGCCAAGCCTAATGGCTTGCCCACCACGTGCGTCACGGCTTGCTCCGAAACCAATGCAAAAAGAGGCGCATGTGTTCTGAGTTACTGACCTGGACATTCGACGAACGTGCACTCAGACACAGAATGTTGGCACGCTTGATGGTGTCGTTTTTTCTAAGCATGCTTACAACTATGGCCTTACACTTGCTCAATGCCTTACACTGCTAAACTCGCTAACACCATGTAGCTAGGGCTGGCCAGAGCCACTTCTGTTTGCAGTGTATTTGCTGGAGAAGTGTGATACATGATTATAGGCAATCATATTTCATGTATGATACGGTTGTGGCTTACCCTTTTTGTAGGCTTGTGTATGTGCTTACGGTTGTTGAGGGTGGTTGCTGTTGGGGGTGTAAGCTGTTTGTCTGCGTATGGAACCATTGCCTTGTGTGTGTTTTCTGCTATTTCAGGAGGCTTTGATCTGTAGTTGAAATAATTATAATTATAAAGCATGTGAGCATGTGCAAAACGTAGCATACGGTTACGTTCATATTCTTTTTCCTTGACTATCTTTAATCACTCTCAGTTTACCACTTAGTTGCAAATGGGGCGCACACACACACACACACACATTCACGCACGCACACATACACACATATGCGCACACATACACACATGCAAACAAACACACTCACACAAATCCAACCAATTTGTGCAGTTATGTGCACCCCTCCGCTCTGTCAGCCTTGGACGACATGGAACTGGATGAGATCATATCACCGGAGATGAGAGAGGCGGTGCGGCGCTCCTTGGCAATGAATGATGCCCTCTCAGAGGTGTGTTGCGTGTATACATGTGTGTGTATGTGCCTATATGTGTATATGTGTATACTTGTGTGTGTATGTGCCTGTGAGTGTGTTTGTGTCATCATAAGTGTGCTTATTTGCATGTAAGAGGGGAACTTAAGTGCCCCTACCCCTCTTGCAATTTAGATGAACACAATGGTAAATTCGTTATCAGTTTCCCTCCTTTCACATCAGCTCAAATGCAGCACTGAAATATGACCGCACCTCTATAAAAACGACAGCTCACACTCTCCCCCCATATCTTACCTGAATGCAGCATGACAGAAAGATGAAGAGCTATGAAGCAGCTAAAGATGCTGCCCTACGTGCAGCAAACTTCGAGAGGGACCTGGCAGCAGCAGAGAAGAAGGCTGCAGCCTCTGGCAAGTTTGGACTGGACAGGTAGATGGAGAGCAAAGGAGTTAGTTGCCATTTCTTTTTAGTGGCACAAATACGTTTAAACAAGCAAACACAGACACACACACGCACAAGCACACAAGCGCGTGCGCACACATACTAGCACAAAGCACATGACAACGCTCTCACGCAAAGACGCACACATACACACACGCACGCACAAACACACACACACATACACACACAACACACAGGAAATAGTGGGTACGCTTAACTGCCAACCACGGCTTTACCATTAGGCCTGCAGGCAGCGTCGGGCCCACACACACACACACGCGCACACACACACACACACACACACACACACACACACACACACACACGCACACACACACACACACACACACAACACACGACACACACAGGAAACAGTGGGCACGCCTTGCTGCAAGCCACGGCTTCACCATTGGGCCTGCAGGCAGCGTCACTGCCACCGACGCAAAGTATAAGCTCAACAACAATAAGGTCCTGCTAAACAGGGTGTCCACCCCTCCAACTGCACAAGGGAGGAAGCAGAAGGGCAAGGAAGGAGCACTAGCACCAAATGTGAGTGTGGGTGCCTGTGTGTGTGCAGCCAGTCCATGTCAAACTGTGCTTCTTTTATCCATGCATATGCGCTGCATATCTGCTGTATGTATGTAAGACATAGTTATGACGAGGAGCAGTTCGGGGACAAACGCTGCAAGCAAATTACGGCAGAGCTTTAATTTTATAAACCTATTAGGGTATTCTCTTAGGTAATCAGCAAGCGTTAAGGAAGAGCTCCAAAGTAACGTTTAAACTTGAGCACAATTTAGAACATAAGCACAACATAACAACGTTTACACATAAGCACAACATAGCGACGTTAGTTTGCTATACATAAGCAGTGCTTATAGACCCAAGCACTGCTTATAAATCCACAGGCCACGGCAGCTTTATGGACAATGAACACGCAGATGGGACTAAAAGCGCTCCAAAACTTCACCCCTAAAGTTCCTAACGGCATCAAAAGATCACCCCTCTCGCATCGGTTCAAACTTGCCTGTGGTGTAGTCTGGGTTGCAAAGATCCCTCAAAATGTGTCTCAGCACCTTCGCCCTCAAAACCCCTCAAAATGCGCCTTGGTGCTTTCGCCCTCAAAATGCGCCTTGGTGCCATTGCTCTCTAAACAAGAGGGGTCTGTTCACAGATCCTAGCCTATACATATCCTAGCCTGTTCATATCCTAGCCTGTACGTGGAGCCCTCTAAACAAGAGGAGTCTGTTCACAGATCCTAGCCTATACATATCACAGCCTATACATATCATAGCCTGTTCATATCCTAGCCTGTACTTGGAGCTGCGTCAAGCGAAGTGCCGTGCTCATGCCTTGCAACCCTTTGTACCACCACATGTGTGTACAGTCCACCAAATGTGTGTACAGTACCACCACATGTGTGTACAGTCCACCACATGTGTGTACAGTACCACCACATGCGTACAGTCCACCACATGTGTGTACAGTCCACCACATGCGTACAGTCCACCACATGTGTGTACAGTACCACCACATGCGTACAAGTACAGTCCACAACAAGTGAACTTTTTGGCGATGTGCATGCAGGTCAAGCAAACCGTGAATTTTGTCAGTAAGAAGTTTGCATCCTTGACCAAGCTGAGCCGTAGGGGTAGCAGGTATGGACAACGGTCACACATTGTCTAGCTCTCACCTTCTAAAGATGTGAACAGGACAAGTGTGTGTGTGTCTTAAACTTAGAGTGTCCATAAAGCGTGCTCTTCCCATGCTTCCTTGCAACCTTACTTCCTTGCTCTTTAGACACTTGAGTGTCCATAGAGCGTGCTCTCACCATGCTTCCTTGCAACCTTGCTTCCTTGCTCTTTAGACACTTGAGTGTCCATAAAGCGTGCTCTCCCCATGCTTCCTTGCAACCTTGCTTCCTTGCTCTTTAGACACTTGAGTGTCCATAAAGCGTGCTCTCACCATGCTTCCTTGCAACCTTGCTTCCTTGCTCTTTAGACACTTAAGTGTCCATAGAGCGTGCTCTCACCATATGTTTCCTTGCAGCCTTGCTTCCTTGCTCTTTAGACACTTGAGTGTCCATAAAGCGTGCTCTCACCATGCTTCCTTGCAGCCTTGCTTCCTTGCTCTTTAGACACTTGAGTGTCCATAAAGCGTGCTCTCACCATGGTTCCTTGCAACCTTGCTTCCTTGCTCTTTAGACACTTGAGTGTCCATAAAGCGTGCTCTCCCCATGCTTCCTTGCAACCTTGCTTCCTTGCTCTTTAGACACTTAAGTGTCCATAGAGCGTGCTCTCACCATATGCTTCCTTGCAGCCTTGCTTCCTTGCTCTTTAGACACTTGAGTCTCCATAGAGCGTGCTCTCACCATATGCTTCCTTGCAGCCTTGCTTCCTTGCTCTGTAGACACTTGAGTGTCCATAGAGTGTGCTCTCACCATATGCTTCCTTGCAGCCTTGCTTCCTTGCTCTGTAGACACTTGAGTGTCCATAAAGTGTGCTCTCACCATATGCTTCCTTGCAACAGCCAGGGTCGCAGCTTTGCTTGGATGTAGTGCTTGCTGAATAGCAATACAGTCTCGCGGTTGTGTGAAATGTATGTAAACACATCTTCAGAAGATAAGAAAGCTTGTTACTGCAACACAGCCAGGGCCATGTCATTGGCTGGATGTCGTACCTGCTTGGCCACTTGTAGTCGTATTGAGCTCATACATTCCTTATCATAAGCTTAAGAACACGTCTATGATAGCAATCAGTCTGCATGAAAGAGGGAACGATAGAGAATGATTGAAAGGGTACTCACACAAGCTAGACCCCATAATGTATCAAGAAAAACATTACTATCAGGAAGAACAGTCTGTGAAAATGCTGTTGGTATATATATGCTGTAAATAAATAAATAAATATATATATATATATATATAATTATGTTGTGCTAGACAAGTCCACACTCTCTCCAGCTTGTTAAAAAGTAAGTGACAGAAGGAACTGACTGCTGTACCGTCAATGGGTGAGGACTGCTAACCGCTGGGGGGTTGGCCTATACTGGGAGAACCAATTAAGCACCGAGAAACATCCCCTCTGCCCTCACTGCTTGTCTGATATCCTGTAGGGGCTCGTTCAAACGCCGCCCCTCTATTCCAGCACAGCGGGGCGTAGAGGTGCGTGAGCGGGCATAGTTTGCACAAGCATCGATCCTGCATCAGAACTGTGATGCACTGCATTGTTGCACACATAAGAATATTTTATTCCGTAATGATAAGGGTCAAGTTGCCAACAGCTTTGGTTGTGTTGTGCTGTTGTGCTGCTTCAATCCTCAAAGTTATAGTATCGTCAATTCCTTGTTTGGTACCTATATAAGTGGCATACATCTATAGCCAGACTTGTGCACAAACGTGTGCATGCTTGTAGCTAGCACATTGCACGAATGCTATTCCATGCTCAAAAGCATGATGTTCTGTGGTTTGCGCACTGTATGTACATACCTGTCTAGCGCATGCATGGCTTGCAGACGCTTGCAGAGAAGTCAAACCTAGTGCATGCGTGCCCGCAGATATGAGCTTCTACTGCAATGTGTGTGTGTGTGTGTGTGTGTGTGTGTGCTTGACCGCAAGTGTGCAAATATGCAATTGGGAGTACGGACATGCAATTGAGTCTGCAAACGTGTTTGCACACACTAGGGGAACATGTCCAGGGCTGACCACAACCGTATGTATACATGCACTGTATATGACCGCACATTTGGTGATTACCCTGCCAAAAATACCATATATACACCGTATATATATAATATAGTTCTGGCCAACCCTACATACACGTACATGAGTGCACACCCACCCACCAGTAAGACTTCCACTGCATGAGCACCTCTCTTTCAAAACACATACTTTCACATAAACATGCATATGAGGCTGACCATCTATTGACGTATGGCTTTGACCAACCCCACACATGTCTCTGTGCTAGCCCATGAATTGCGTGCAATGTAAATAATTGTTCCTACCTAAACAAGTGAGTTGAGTGCCAAATGGAACTTAACCTATTCTTGTTTGTGCTAATGAAATCCCATAGTGTCAGTACTGTCACATTGTGGCGTTGTTAGTATGCACGTGCGCTGGCTCAATTGGTGTCAGTACTTTCATATTGTGGCGTTGTTAGTATGCACGTGCGCTGGCTCAATTGAAGGTACCATCGAGCTTCAAAGGCGGCATCGTACCTGATGCAAACTAACATGCATGTCCGCATTCACAGATATCAAAGCGACCGCTCAAACTTCAAAAGCAGCATACGCTGTCTGGGCAGCCCGAAGACTTGGGCTCGCGCAAAACCCAGTGGAGCCGTGCACCTCGTCGGTTCAGATCAATGGGACACCACATCGATGCCACCATTGGAAAAGAGGAGCGTGAAAGGTAAGCACATAATTGTTTTGATCTTGCACATTTAAGGCATGTCATTCATGCATAGCACGAGGAGGCACGCCAGTTTCCTGATGTTTCTGGCACCCCGTTTCTTCAGTGTGATGTGCATTAGGCAACCGCATCAATGCAAATTGTGGTTCCACAGGAGCGTTTGAGGTGTAACGGGCTACTATAATTTGCAGCAGCGGTAGGGGCATTTTGAGATTTATGTAATACGTAATATGATGCAACACACCAGCTTTTTGTAGTTTGCAAAAACGGAAGGGGCATTTTGAGATATATATATTTATTATATATTGTGCGACACACCAGCTTTCCTATTATCTCTGGAACCTCACTGGTTCATTGCAGAATGAGCAATCACATCAAATCAACGCTTGGGGAAGAGGAGTGTGTGTGGTGGACATGACTGTTTTGATGTGAGGTGTACATAGTGATGAAGGTGCACATGACTGTTCTGACGTGAGGTGAACATAGCGATGAGGTGCACATAGAGGAGTGTGTGAGGTGTACATGCCTGTTCTGACGTGAGGTGTACATAGAGGAGTGTGTGAGGTGTACATGACTGTTTTGATGTGAGGTTTACATAGCGATGAAGGTGCACACAGAGGACTGTGTGAGGTGTACATGCCTGTTCTGACGTGAGGTGTACATAGAGGAGTGTGTGAGGTGTACACGACTGTTTTGATGTGAGGTTTACATAGCGATGAAGGTGCACACAGAGGAGTGTGTGAGGTGTACATGACTGTTCTGATGTGAGGTGTACATGACTATTCTGATGTGAGGTGTACATGACAGTTCTGATGTAAAACAAATACCTGATGAAGGTTGAAATAATGTGTAACAGACAGACAGCTGGCGTTCCTGAGTGTTTCTTTTCTGCTGTACTCCATTGGTCGTAACTGTTGCCGTGGTTTTGGAGATATGCACCATTAAGGCAATCATTTGTTTGCACTATGGTTATAAGAAGCGAGCTGCTATTGTGTATATATGGGTGTTACACTGATCGTATCTGTTTGTGTTGTATATCCCAGACGCAGTCACTGTATGTGTGTGTTATACACATGTATCCCAGACGCAGTCACTGTGTATGCCGCACGTCGTACGTGTATATCCCAAACGCAGTCACTGTATGTGTGTGTTGTACTCGTATATCCTAGACGCAGTCTCTGTGTGTATCGCACAAGTATATCCCAGACGCAGTCACTGTTTGTGTGTGTCGTACATGTATATCCCAGACGCAGTCACTGTTTGTGTGTGTCATACATGTATATCCCAGACACAGTCTCTGTGTGTGTCGTACTTGTATATCCCAGACGTAGCCACCCTGGCTTGGTGGCCTGCCACGTTCTCCTATCTTGTTCGTACATTTGTTTGGTTATTTTTTACCCTCTTACTGGATGACACATGCAGCTCCCACCCATTGAAAAAGCACTGACTTTGTCACCTCAGATCCTAATTGTTGTATGAAATGGCCGTGATTGCACTACCGCATCCGTGATGCCACTGACCTACCTCGACAAATCTTTTTGCTCCGTTACTTATTGAAGATTGACGCAGAATTGCTACATTTTTGACGCAGAATTGTGACATTCAGCTGCTCCTGTCTTTGCTTGCTGTAAACAGGAAGAACGTGGCTGGAACCGATGCCCATAGAGGCAGCAACAGTGCCGGAGACCTCGGCGGGGGGGGTAGCATCAGGGAAAAGGGTTCCAGCAACCAAGGCGAATCTTCTTACCGACAGGGTCTATCCTTTCGCAGGGCGGTCAGGCAAACGTTGCCAGGTGGCCAGCCTGCTTCCTTCAGGTGTGTAGAAAAAAAACGGTTTACGCTGGAATGAGCCGGCGTGCGTTAAGGAACAAGGTCATCCTGACGTGCACTCAAGCCTAAGCTGGAAAGAAGAAGAAAAAAGGAAAAAACTACGCAGGCAGTGAAAACCACTCCCCACATTAAATAAGGAAAAGGAGCCACTTTGGTAACGAGTACCGTAAAGCTCCTCCACCGCACTCCACCTCCTAAGCTGCATCAAGTGCAAATGTTCCGCTTGTATGGTCTGCCAGTTGTTGGAAGGGACATCGCCTGCTTCATCCACACATGCTTGTGTGGCATTTTTTGCCTCAGCTAACCTCACCTCGTGCACCTGAAACTGCTCACCTGCTCATTGCTGCCATTGAGTGAAATTGCTCACACTCCGCTCACGTGCAATCATGCCCAGGCGCCTGACCGCATCCACCCTCGCTCCTTGCCTGTCATACAGAATACGCTGATCAATTTGGTTTCGTTTAGCCATCTGCAGCTTACACGGCGGCTCACATCCTATCACACAATGCGTACTGATGTTAGCGGGAGGCACTGAAATAGCCCGCAGCATACACATCGGTAAACCTCCCCAATAACAAAACAGGGTTATTTATTATGTATTATACTCATGTGCAGCATCTGTGGCAACAAACCGGTTTTTTATAAATTTTAATGCAACAGGTGTAAATCAGATGAGCGTCTGGTAGAAAAAAAGCAGGAGGGTTAACACCCTCAAAGCCCTGATTAAAAAAAGGCGGTTTTATTCTGATCACGTGCAGGGCCCGGCAGTCCTTGCCAGGAGGCCAGGCTACTTTCAGGTAAGAATTTTCACGGTGCTGGGCCTTAACTAACGGCCATGCACCTTTGCTTAATTGCAAGGCCTCTTACTCTTGCACTCATATGCTGAACTGAAACTTAGCTGTTAAGCTAAGTCGGTGGTTTTGTTCATTGCCCTCACGTGCAAACACACTCATAGACATATACATAAACACACACATAGACATATGCATTCATAGAAATATGCATACACACACATAGATATATACATAAACACATACACACATACACACGCACACGTTTCCACACGCTCACTCAACAGCAAACCTCCCCGACTTGTGCACTTGCATGTGCAGCCATGCACACATGATGCTGAGTGCTGCTCCAAACCTGCAGCACCACACACACATCAACCGCTAAATAAAGTAACCGCTAAATAAAACTGTGCCGTTACCTCACGTTGTGCTCTCACAATGACAGGACAAGAACAATGAAGGTCCTGTCTGCAGCGCGTCTTGCTGGTCAAGGTGACTCGTCAGTGTCACCAAACTCCACCACGGAAGGTGCGCTGTAGTGTAGTCGTTTGCGCGTACTGCACAGTGTGTATGAGTGGAGCATCTTTAGTGTCACCGAAATCTACCAGGGAAGGTGTCCTGTTTCCTTGTGAGTAGGTTTGGACAGAACCGTATATATACACCGTATATTTGGTGATTTCCCTGCGAAATTACCGTGTATACACCGTATGCATATATGGTTCTGGCCAACCTTCTACTTCTATGCATACTGCACATTATATGTATATGAGTAGAACACAACCTACATGGGTGCGTGCGCTCATTGTGAGCAATAAAGGAAAGAGCCTAAGAACTGCTGAGTTCTCTGCTTGCAGAAGAACTCCAGTTCTTGCATGCGATTGACTTTTGTGATGCTCTTTTGCACAAAAGTGCATGCTTATGATTTATATTATATGTGTTTTTCTCCTGCCTCTGAACGAGCCGTAAAAAATGTACTACGTAGTGGGAACACGTCCCACATGACGCGCTGCAAATGTGCTTGCATTAAGGCAAGCATGGGCAAAAGTGCTTTAGCATGTGGTCCGGGCAAGAAGCAAAATGATAATAATCGCATTTAGAAAATACACATTTGTTGCTGTAAGCGCCTGTCTGCCAAATGCAGTCGACCTTACACTTTCTTTCAATATATGCACTTGTGTGTATGTGTGCTCATCGCGTAAAGCGCAGCTTTCTGCCATGAACACTTCTTCATTTACTTAGATGTCAACCGGTGAAGGAGAGCTGTTGCTACTTGCTCACTTCCAACACAAAGCACACATACACATACACAAACACGCACACTAGCACTCACAACTCCCCCTACACACACACACACGCACACACACAATCCCCCCCTCTCCACACACATACACACACACACACACACACACACAAACACACACACCACCACTTGTGCGCGCAGGCACAAGCTGGGGAAGGTTACCCTCTCCAGATCTCGGGGCAAACGCCACGATGCTGGATGTCGTTGCCCAAGCAGCGGTGCTGGCTAACTCTGCCAGGAGGCAACAGCAGCAGCAACAGGAGCACCATCAGCTGCAGCAGATTTCTCCATACAAGCAGAGGCAGCAGAGTCACCTTAAAAAGGGGAGCACAAATGGGCAGGTGGCTTTGTGTAGGTGCGTATGTAAGGACACACTATGCTTGTGAGTTTACTCTGTGTACGCCTGTGCTTGCGTGCGTGTGCTTCAACACATCACGCTGACCTGTATAGCCAAAAGCAGTATAGCGTGCACGTAGCTGGGAAACAGGTGTGCAAATATGTGTTCACTACATCATCGCACTCTAAACTTCAGAAACACATCTGAGCAACTCAGCGATTGGATCTCTTATTACTTGATCACTTAGTGGACATGTGCACGTGACTGAGCATATACACCAGTCATTACCTCGCAATGTTTCTACATTGTGAGCACCAGGCGCTTACCTATCTCAGAAAAGCCCACTTGAGCAGCCCAGCAACTGGTCCCTTGTTCCTCTGCCACGAAGCAGAACACGTGCCTATAATTGGACACATGCGCTTTTCACTTGTTCACACACACCTCCGGTGCTAGGCGCGTATCTGGGCAGCTCAGCAGTCAGGCCTCTCAACAGCTGTATCGTTCAAAGGATGTGTGCATGTAGTTGTGCAGATGCACTCGTCATTGAAATGCAGTGTTCACACATATCAACCCCCAGGCACTTGTCCGAGCAACCCAGTGGCTGGTCCACCGGCCGCTCCGTCAGACAGCAGCAAACCCTTCAATCCGTCGTCAGCACCTCTGGTCTTGCAGCTCAAGCGCGGCTGTGTGGCACTGCGCAGACCCAACAGATGGGCGGCGATGCTTCAGGTGCTGGTGCTGGTGCTGGTGCTGGTGCTGGTGCTGGTGCTGGTGCTGGTGCTGGTGCTGGTGCTGGTGGTAAAAGGTTGACCCTCAGGGAGGAGAAAAGCACCAGCTGTCGGCAGCTGTCAAATGCGCATGCCCGTTTCTTACAGGCGGCCCAACCGACCATGCACGCCCTGCCCTCTATTTTCTCGCACCAAGGCGGTGGCACACACACCCCTCGTGTTGCCAGCACCCAGACCCACACCACAGAGACAACAGCAACAGCAGCAACAGCAGCAACAGCAGCTACGGCAACAGCAGCAGCAGCAGCACGTAGATTCACGCCTCACTCTCTGACCACACCTGATGTAACTCCCAGACTCCCAGGCAGCTCTGCTGTTATCCCTCACACACATCAACACCCACAGCTGAGTACCAAGCCATTGCCTGGGACAGCAAACCCTGCCCCTCAGCCGAGCGGTCGCCTGACCGGCACGTCTCCCCCTTCTGCTGTTTCTCTGAGGCCCAAAAGCCATGCTACACAGCAGCAGCAGCAACAGCAACAGCATTCACCATCAGGACGCCAAGAAGGGCACGCGATTGATGCACACTCAGTCTCCTCAACAGTGGCCGTGACAGCAGGCCCTGAACATGCCATCACGGGCGTGCAAGGGGACAGCCACGCGCTGGTGCCTCACTTGCTCTTGCCCAGCGCAAGCTTGAGGGCAGGGTTGAGTGCAGAGGACGCAGAGAGGTGGTCGCTACCGGTGTATCCAGGTGTGTGAGTGTGTGTGTCCATGTGTGTGTGTGTATGTCCATGTGTGTGCATGCGTGTGTTTGTCCATTAATGTGTGCGCGCGTGTGTGTGTATGTGCGAATGTGTGTGTTTGTGCATTGGTGTGTGTGTGTGTGTGTGTGTGTGTGTGTGTGTGTGTGTGTGCATGCATGCTTGCGTGCGTGCGTGTGTGCACATGACTTTGTGCATGTGTGTGTTATACTTGAGTGTGCCATGACTATGCTTTTGCTCAACTGTTCAAGTTACGCAACATTATGTCTTCTACTTTATTGGGCAGGAGGTGCCGGCTCTTCCTCTTGCACAAGTACCAGGAGCCCTGCGTTTGGAAGCCCTGAGGGTAGCATGAGCCCCACCACAGGTGGGTGCTGGTGTATGTGTATGTCTGTGTGTGTGCATGAGCCCTACTGCAGGTTGGTGCTGTTGTGTGTATGCATGTGTTGTGTGTGTGTGTGTGTGTGTGTGTGTGTGTGTGTGTGTGTGTGTGTGTGTGTGTGTGTGTGTGTGTGCGCATGAGTCCTACCGTTGGTGCTGGTGTGTGCATGTGTGTGGTGAGTGTTGAGTGTTGAGTGTTTTGTGTATGAGTGGTGATTGTTTTGTGTATGATTGTGTGTGTGTATATGAGTGTGAGGGTGCCGGTATGGATAAATCAAGTAGAGGTTGTTCCCACAGGTGACAAACCCTAGACCGTGTCGTTCAATTTCTTGCCTATTGAATGGACCCCATTGCCTCCCCCAAGCTGTACAGACACGTTCATGACAATATTTGAGCCTTACAGCACAGAAACTGGCAGTCAGGGTGGGGGCAATGTGGCTCTACGCCAGTTTTGCACCCAATTTGCCGCAAATTGGCAGGGAAAAGGAGGCAATCACAAAACTTGCTCCAATTCATCTATGCTCCAGCATATAAGCTGTTTGCATTGTGCTGCAGTAATGTTGTGTCAAAAATGGTGCAGTAGGTCTGGGTGGTTGATGCTGTGGGAGGGTGACCTCACAGTGTGTGTGCGAGTGTTGATACGAAATTAGGTGTTAAGTGGCAGGCATGTGTAAGCTTTACATTGCACCAAGGCTGGCGCCAAATGATAGCTCCTGTGAGGAGCAGTGTCGTTTTGTTGCTGCTCATACTTCCCGCTGGTCACAGCCTTATTATAAAAGAAACTCAAGCTTTCCGTCGTAACTTTTTTTGTCAGAAACGGTCAAGGAATGGGAGAGGAAGGGTTGTGCAAAGTTTTTGGCGCAGAACTGTCCATGTACAGGTAGGCCAGCCGTAGGGACGACCTGTCAGGGTGCTAGGAGTGTCAAAAATGCAACAGTAAATTGTGATTACCACACCCATCGTTTCGTGTATAGGCATTAAACATATCAAATTCCCTAAGCACTTTCTATTGGACAGTAGTTGTAATGGCATTAAGGAATGAGAAGAGCTCATGAACATTTTCTTTTGCCCAAGCGCTCCTCGTTGGACAGCAGTTGTAATGGCATTAAGGAAAGCCCAGAGTGCAGCAGTGACCTGCTTTCACAAACTCCATACAATTGGACGCTGCTCAAATTAAACCACACCAGACTGTCACAGCTCGTCATGCGATCCTATGCTTGCCCCCTACCTTGCACAGTAGCACTTCCAAAACAAACATACACACACGCGCACACACAGACGCATACACACTCACACATACACACATGCGCACACACAGTATCGCCACACACTCTGGACACCACCACCACAAGCCCCGACTTGACTGCACGCAAGCAAGGCCCCTCCAGGCCCAGCAGCCCAGACACTCTTCTACCAACCCCACACACGGTGCCAACCGCAACCACACACATGCATCCTCCCCACATCCTCGTTCCCACCCCCCAGCTCCGGACCACTCAGCCTTCCCGATCACCAGGCTCTCGTTTGAGCAAACAGCGTGCGCAGCGTGGTGCGCACACAGAGCACACATGCAGCATGCACACGGAGGCACCACACCTGCAGCCCTCGCTCATTTCTTCTCCACACAGGTGGGCTTGGTCACACGTATTTAGAACATGCCAGCACTGTACACATGCGCACACAAATACAGAGGCAATTTGCTTGCAGCCCTCGCTCCCTTCCGCCCCACACAGGTAGGCTTGATCACACAAGTTTGCTGGTGTTGTCAACACCATACACAAGCATACGTACAGGCTACTCCAGCTGCAACGCCTGCGCACTCTGTCCCTGCCTTTTTACACATTCAAGATTGGCCTTTTAGTTGCAGGACGAGCCATCATACACATGCGCCCAAATCATGCGTGCGCACAGAGCCAACACACCTGCAGCGCTCACTCTCCTCCTCTGCACGCGCTGGAAAATCTGAAACCTGTTTAGCATGGGACTTGCGTGACCGTGGACAATGTATGGATAAACATAAAGATCATCTTCGCTGTAATCCAGGCCTGCGACCTTGGTTACTAAGCCAAAACAGTGAACACGTAAAAGAAGCGAATATTTTATCATTTGTGAACGACCCTTGCTCTTTTTACAGTATGATTGAGCGATCAGTCTGTCTCCATTCACACACTCACACCACCTAGACTGCAGGAGGGTACTGGGCCAGTAATTGAGGCCAGTCACCTGCCTCCACTCACTCACGCCCACTCTTGTACAATGCAAATGGTACTGGCACCTGCAGACAAGGAGGTCCAGTAGTTGAGACCAGTCACCTGCCTCCACTCACTCACGCCCACTCTTGCACCATGTACAGGTTCCTAGCACCAGCAGATGAGGGCAGCCAGAAGCTGCGCCCAGCCACTTGCCCCACTTTGTTCCCTAAACCAGGGTGGACGCCTATTGGGCGCTGGGAGCAGGGCTTGCAGGTAGTGTGTGAGTTGTGTGTGTGTGTGTGTGTGTGTGCGTGTGTGCGTGTATGTTTTTGTGTGTGCGTGTATGTGTCAGCGTGGGTGTGGTACAGATGTGTGTGTGTGGCAAGAACGGTAGATCCTATTAAAGTGAATCCCTGTATTCTGTGTAGTGCTAGTTTGAGGAAGCTTTTAAACTGCAGGAGCAGGCAACTGAAGCACCTTGCTTGCAGGCAGCAGCTTCTTCATCCTCACTTCTCCACCACCAAAGTAGTGCGAGGCTGAACTGCTCGTTGTTTATGATTGTAACTTTTTTCTTACATACTTCATAATTGGAAGTAGCTCATTGCTCATCTAGGCACCCTCTCTCACATTCACACATACGCGTACGCACACATGTATATGCATCAACACTTTGACGCATTTTGCTTCCAGGATGCCCCCGTGTCCCCATCAGCCTCAGCTCCCAGACCTCCCACCACAGACCACCACACACGCTTCGACAAACAAGCCCGACCCCCCCTCACGAGGAGCCTCCCTGGGCTGCCTGTAAATGCCCCCGATCAGCTCGTACGTCTAGGACCTGGCCCCCCTGCACACACCCTCATCCCCAACTCTGTCTTCAACTCACAGCTGTTTGCAGACGGTACGCCAATGGCACGTCTACATGCATCTCCACAACCAGGTGCGAGGCCCTCGTCAGGCGTGTGCTCACGTCGGATGCTTGCAGTAAGATTTTTATTTGCACGTACACCCACGTGCATGTTTCGTGCCCAAACATGCATCCTACGTGCGCACACGTGCCTTTGGTATGATGCGCACAGGTGGTGTACATACTCCTTCCCCATATACATGCACACGCCATCATGGTTAACTAAATTTGAGTGGTGCCACTCCACCCCTCCCTCCTCATTTACACACACAAAAAGCGCGCGCGCACACATTTAGTGGTGGACCACCGCACACAGGTGGTGCTAAATATGACGTCCCTTCACTTCCAGGGAGGCTGTTGCCCTCTCCTGATTCGCAACACCAGCAGCAGCAGCAGCAGCAGCAGTGTGCCCATTCCTCTCAGCAATCTAACACTCCTAAACAGGGTCCAGAACCACAGATTGATGCAGCCAGATCAGCAAACCCGGAGCAAGGTGTGTTTGCAGGAGGGGAGCTGCAAACCATGGCTGGTTTACCGAAGTGGGGAGAGCAGGCCAAGGAAATGGAGAGACAAGGCTGGGAGGGGTGGGAGGGGCCAAATAGGGTGATGGAGGGGGAGGGGGGGGATACAGAAGAGGAATGGGAGGACATGGATGAAGAGGATCTGCAGCAGTACCACCAAGAAGAAGCACTGGCTGGCACTCCGTTTGCCAGTGCCATTGAGCCCGGATTTAGTACACAACCACAGCAGCAGGAACAGCGGCAGCACAAAACTCCACGGGGGATCCGTCCTCCTGCTCCCCCCCCTCTATCTATCCACGTGCTGGCGGTGCTTGCGTCTCAGGTGAGGTTCAGACTGACCCTGCTGCTGTCATGAAACTGCACTGTAGTGGTGTGCATGTTTGTGAGTGCACTGTGGTGGTTATGCATGTTTGTGAGTGCACTGTGGTGGTATGCATGTTTGTGGTTGTGCATGCTGCACTGTGGTGGTGTGCATGATTGGGAGTACGTGGTGGGTATTAGAAAAATGCTGGCGGTGCTTGTGTCTCAGGTGAGGCTCAGGACTGCCTAGGCTTCTGCCATTCAAACTGCATTGTGATGGTGCATGCTTGTGAGTGCGTGGTGGGGTGTAAAGAAGCTGAGTGCGTCTCAGGAAAGGGTTGCAGGCGGTGCTGTTATTGCCCTACCACAAAGGTGCAGTATAATGTTGCGCCTATGTGACAAAACATTGCGGGTTACAATTGTGTGTGTGTATGCTGTGCTTGTGTCGTTGGCCGTTGGCTATCAATGCAGCTGCCCTTCCACCAGGCATCCGCATGTTATGGTGTGTGCATGAGTCGTATCTTAATGAGATCTTCCTGGTGTATGTGTCGGGTTGGCCAGCACCATGTATATGCATCGTGTATGACCGTATACTTAGTGATTTCCCTGCCAAAATTGCTTATATATACACACCGTATGTATATGGTTCTGGCCAACCCTATGTAGGCGCTTTTAGCCTTGCCTAGAGCTTAAGCCTTAGCTGCATTTACGTACGGTCCTTGCCAAAGCTGTCTGCAAAGTTCCATCAACCGTGCTGAGTTCATGCAAGCACACCTCCTGATCAGCTGCTGGTGCAGCCCAACCTCGTCCTCCTGCTCCATTATTGTCGCTACTACCTTCTGGGTCGTGCCACACGTGACACCTAATTAATTGCAAAGCAATGTGTCAAAACAGCGCATTATTTTCCTAGCACGTGTCTCTGACTTGCGCATCACCGTAGCTTCATTGAGAACTATATCTCTCATCACCTTGATGTGGCTCTTGCTGTGACTCTCATTTCATATGTCTCTCATCACCTTGATGTGACTCTTGCTGGCATGCACATCTCGTAGTTTCAGTCCAAATACTATGACTTGATGATCACGACGTGCGATCCTTATGCTGAGCAATCTGCTTTTATGAAGCAGCTAGCCTGTCCTGGACGCCAAGTAAGTGCAGACCTTTTTGCAAACCTTTGTATGCACAGTTCCACGGCACCAACCGCCCACCCGCCTTCACCGCAAGCCTTGGCAGCATGCTCCCTCCCTCCCACCCCCCCGACATCCCCTCCCACAAACACTTATGGACAGATGCTGATTGGTTAGTACGCACTGGCTTAGAGGACCAGGTACTGTCCTGGCAGCAGCAGCTTCTCCGAGGTCAGGCAGATGAAACACTCCCCTCCCGTCATTTGCCCCTGCCTTTTTCCATGGTCCACCCCAATGCCTCGTACCCACTCCCTAACGTCCACCCCCCTCCCACTTCCTACCCTCAAGCGGTAACTACTTCAGGGGAGATCACGCAGCACCGCGGTCACCCCGCACACCAGCCCTTCCCTCACCCCGTACAGGACCTGGAAAGGAGCTTGCAGCAGCAGCGCCAGCAGCACAAAGCGCACCAGCATTGGCTCCAGCAGCACCAGGGCCAACTTCATCGACAGCACCAGCACAAGCAACACCCTAAACAGCAGCACCAGCCGTACCAGCAGGAGCAGCACCCCCACCAGCAGCACCGGGGCCAACTTGATCGACAGCACCAGCACAAGCAACACCCCAAACAGCAGCACCAGGGCCAACAGCATGAGCAGCACCAGCACCACACCCAACTTCAGCATCAGGGCCAACATCTTAAACATCACCAGGAGGGACGCAGCCAAGGTCACAAGTACAGACATTATAGTGAACATCATCATCACCAGCAGCAGCAGCAGCAGTACAACCTGGGACAAAGAGTCAGTACTTGGAGCGAGCAATCAGAGGGTGCCCCAACCAATAACAGTATTCCATTTTCTGCCCCTGACGCTCAGAACTGCACTAGAAAACGCGACTCCCGTGTGGACGTCCCCATCCTCCCCCTCAAGCACATGCTCGGTGTTTCGTCCGCCCAGTCTGGCGCTGTTGCTCAGGGCACGTTTGGTAGCCTGCCTGCACTGCAGAAAAACGGGGGGAGCCACCATCATAAAGAGCACCATCATCCTCACCAGCAACAGCAGCATCAGCAGCTCATGCCGGTCAACGAACAAACCAAGGCTAAAAACCTGTCTCTCAACTGGCTCAGGCAAGTGGGATTTGCATAATGGCTCCAAACCTGCCTCTCAATTGGCTCAGGCAATGCGTGTTCAGGCATGTATGGGGTGTGCGCGGCACCACTGGCCTGAAGCTGCGTAGCGTAGCAGGATTTATAAAAGTGGATTTGATAGGAGAGAAGCGCCTAATGTGTGCCGCATGCATAAAGATGTATGTGAGGGCACAATCAATCAGTGCAGTAAATAAGTATTGGCCTCAAAGACAGGCAACCAACTTCAGCAGCTGGGTCTGAGCAGGTGCACAGCCTGAGCGGGTGCACAGCCTGAGCAGGTGCACAGCCTGAGCAGGTACACGTATTCTTTCATATATGCTGATTTGTATATGCAATAGTTCTCAAGTGACCTGTATTCAGACGCACGGATGCCATAATGCGGTGAAATTCCTGCATATGTTCAAGAATTAAGCTTAAGCACATGTAAATGCGAGTGTTATATGTTATATATACTGCGTGCAGGGGAGACAGAGTGCCCAAGAAGAAAATCAAAGGTGACCTCCCTGAGGAGGCACGCCAATTGGCAAAAGGAGAAGGCAAAGCATGGCGAATGCACATGATGCAACTCATGGAAATGGGGCGAACAAAGTAGAGAAGGATGGGCATATATATATTTGTGTTTTCAAGCTCAAACCAGGAGCTGAGTAAACAACTGAGAGGACAGTCGTTGTCGCCGAAGGTTGCTGTCATTGACCGGGCTGTCACTTCTTGCTTACTGATCAGCTGATTGATGCCAGCAACATTTGATCGCACAAAAGGTGTACCGTGAGCTCTGGTAAGGAAGGAACCCAGGAAAGTATGTAGCAGCCCTACAGAAAGGCCCATGTTGGGCATCTGTTTGAACAGATTCTATTTTGTTGAGAAGATAAAAATTATCTGAGGTAGACCCTTAATAGTTTTCAAGTTGTAATGCCACAATGAAAACCGCTCTTTTAGCGATTTTTTGACCGCCATCGCGCCTGTGCACATGGCACTGGGTTCTTGTCACGCCATTTGGTGGTAGGACAAATCGTGTTGCAAACAGTGAGCTAGTTGGTTCTTCAGTTGTGATTAAGTCTAATTCACTTTATTGGAGATTGAAATTAGTTGATGTGCTGAGTCTTGTCACTAACTGTGACAGTGATTAGATGTGACAGAGTAGTCCATGCACCACAAGAGAAAATTGTAACCAGTGATCAGGCTTGCAAGCTCGTCCAACGGATTGGACAGAGCACGGGGGCTCACTCGTAATCGGCATGTGTATGACAGCTGTTATTGTAAGACAATGTCTCACAGTCTCACACGTCCCCTTGTGAAAGTGTATAACTGATTGGAGGTGTGTCCAACGGTGACCAGCCAGCAGGAAAGCTGGTTCGATTCCAAATAGGCAGTTCTTGATATTTAAGTTGCAACGTTTTTATAAGTAGTAAACACCTCCACCGCTTGGTGCTCTTGCTTGCTCGAGGCTAATACTCCAGTCTCTTTGTGATTTCTTTTCTCCTTCTGGTACTCTGTGGGACCTCTCTGACTGGGCCTTTTTGTCTGCTGGTAAAGGAATTTTACGGTACTCGCTACCAAAGCGGCTTTTTTCCTTATTGAATGTGGTTCTCTGTAGTTTTTCTTTTCTGAAGCAACACCAACTCAGTGCCGTTAGTAAATTATAGTACGCCGGCACTTCACAGATGGTAGTTGCGCCCTTGGGATCCAAAAAAGCGGCTTTTTTTCCTTATTGAATGTGGGGAGTGGTTTTCTCTGCGTAGTTTTTCTTTCCTGAACACCAACTCAGTGCCGTTAGTAAACTATGTACGCACTTCACAGCAATGATATCGAAGCGGCATTTGCGCCCTTGAGATAAACAAAAATTGTTCCTTCACAAGTAGCTCCGCCTGCAGTCATGAGGGCTCCTCTTGCAGCGGCAAGCACAGATCTACGACGTGTTATGTCATGGCGAATATTGGTTTTAAAGCTTACTTTCTTGTATTAATCGAACAAATTATTCGGTTTAAGCATCATGATTAAGCATCGTTAAATAGCATTGCAACTTTAATTTACACAAAGGATGAGCGCTCCTCAAAAGGATTTGGATGTCACAGATCTTGAGGGTGCTGAAATGCAGCTTCGTGAGTAGGAGGGGGGACTCTTAGATGTTTAATGGCCGAGGTTTGCAATAATTTGACAGGCATTGTTTGCAACACGCAGGAGCCCAGCAGCATGTACTGAGGGAGCCATACGAGCTGACTGAGGATTTATCAAAACATGAGCTGAGAGGACAGATAGGTAAGTGGTGGTCATGTTGTGATTGTGCAGTGTTGCTATTGGTTGCTATCTAGAATTATACTGTGGACACAGTTCAGCAGGCTACTGTGATCAATCATGATTCATGGGAGGAATGAGGGGATACGTAACAATTAGATACTGCTGCCTTGCCAAGGGAGTGAGGGAGGCAAATACGCATATTGCAATCATCCAGCATTCGGAAAATGATTTCCCCTAATGCACTCGTACTCTCTTTTCTTTCTTATTTGTCAGCATTTAAATCTTCCCGTTAAGCTTTCAGAAAGATAAGCATAAGCTATAGCATCACACGGGTTTAAATTGTGTACATACCAGGAGGTGAAACAGCACCCGGACACATTGACGCCAGAGACGCAGCAGAAACAAGGGGGAGGAAGGAGGTGAGTAATTAATGGATTAATGTTCACTGCTTCTTATCAATTATGAGAGCACTGTCACAGCATCAGCTTTTCTTTTCGATTCCCTCATTGTACCTGCTATGCCTCTGTAATTAAGCAAAAATTATCGCTAAAATCACGGCACATAGGAAGGGCTTGAAATAATTTGTTTCATTCACTTTACACACCTGCCCACCCGTGCAGGTACCTCTTGAATCCCCTGTCCGTATCACATCGATGAGTCTAGCAGGTAAAAATGAGCTGCTTGCTTAGAAACACAGCACGGAGCAGCTATGAGCGTGGGGAATATAATTCACAGGGAATTAGCAAAAGAAAGGCTGGTTCAGCTGCCTTTGTTTTACAGTCTCCATTTCTTGCCTCATGCTGCAGGGGAAGGAACCGGAGTGACAAAAGGCGGTGGAGGTGGTGGAGGAACTAAGGCTGCTGGACCATTATCTGCGTCTCATGCAGACTATTATCCTCCTCGCTGATTTCTACAAATACCCAGTACTAAATTAAGATTGAGATTGGATTGATAGAACATTTACAATCAATGCGTGAATGTTAACATTGAAGTGGTTGTTTGAGTGTTGGGGTTGGAAGTTTTGTGTGCTTTCTACAACCAGCCTTTTTTATGGGGAAAACTGTAAGCAGTGACAATCAATTTCTCCTTTGAAGCAAAGAAGAGAAAAAGGCCACAATGGTACTACAAAAATCCCTCAGCATAGTAAACGAGAAAGGCCAAGCAAAGAATTTTGAGCCAAACATACCTACAGAATACTGAAAGTTGCAGAGGATGAAGTACCAGGCTTTCAAGATAGCGGGAAAATGTCATACATGTAAATTAAGAAAGATATCTTAGCTGAGGGCCATACACAAATTTCTGACAAGATATACCCAAATTTCTGACATGAAATTACCCAAATTTTACGAAGTAACAATACCCAAAAAATTTCTAAAAGTTGCTTGCCACCTGTGAAAATAATGTGGACAACAACAAAGGACTCGTACATGTAACCTACTGATGCAGCCGCGTTTCTGGGGGCATTTAATGTTCAGTGCTTTTAGGTTCTGTAGCACCCTCCATCCCGTCACTTTCACTCTTTATTACTAGGCGACCATGTCTTCCTAACCCCTTTGTTAATATGTGCGCATCTACGTGTTCAAGGTTTACCCCCTTTCTTTCATCATTTGCCCTGGGCGTTTTCAGTCTCAACTTTCCCCTTTCGTCATCAATTTGGTTGCCCCCCATAATTTTTCTTCTTTTCCAGCCTGTCTCTCCAATTGATCGCTACACCATGCATTGGCAAATGACTATTTCTTTTAATAGGGTTTCTCTTCCTCATGCTTTTTATTGTCGTTTCCCTTTTTGTTAAGCTAGGCGTGGTTTCGGGCTTTTTTGCCATTTGTGTTTTTTCTCCTAGTGGTTATAATGGTTACAAGGGGGGGTGACCTTCAGCCAGGTTGTTTGGCTGATCGGCTGCTGACTGGTCTCGGCCAGCCACAAATAAATCCATAAGCTCAGAAAGAAAAAGAAAAAGTCTATTGTTCTGCTGAGAAAGGAAATCATGAACGAGTTGGTTGTTGGCCTGTTGCAGCAGTTTATCTCCTAAAGCTGGATGGAATTACACAAGATTTTCTGTGGCCCTGACTGGCGCGGTCAAGAAGCCTTATTTAGCAATTGTTTGGAGCCGCAGGCTGACTTACAAACCAAGGGGACCACAAAAAGGCAAGCTCAGGGCACTCCCCAAAACACTGAACGAGACGCACGGAAAAAGGGAGTTGTCACGCTCAATCGTTGGCAGCAACAATTTGTGTGACAATCACTTAATTGGTCGACAATTGAGAGCGCCTATATGTCTTGTTCAATAAACTAGATGTGCCAGTCTTATTGATAGCCTCTATCTTCTGGAAATGATAGTTTTGGTAATCAATTGACAACATGTGAGCAATTTAAGAGGTACCATTAGAGGGGATCCTCAAGATATCCTGTACCGTGTAAGGTCTGTGATTTAGAATATTCACCTAGTCATAGTAATATGTATTACAATGAGATCGAGATTGTCCGAGTAATTGTTACAGCTCCGAGAAGGGACAGCGATGTGGCAGCCGACCAGAAATGAGTAGCACTAGCAGATCACGCACACGAGTATGAGCAGAGAGCGCTCAGGCGTGGATATACAGAACTGGTAGAAGCATTAGTGACTGCAGCGATGCAAATAACTTATTCCTCAGCTGCATGTTTTTTCCACGTTGGAGGCTTTTCCTGTTCCGAGGCACCCCTAGTTAGTTGTTGTGCTGAGTCTTATACTTTGCAGTGACGGCGATTTGATTTGACAAAGCTTCTGCTCAGGTGCCCCCTGGGGCATATATAGCGATGTAACCTTACCTTTACAGGGTTATCGTGGGAATCTCTCCATTACTTGCCTACGTGAAACTTCCATTTGCCTCCCTCATTCTTATAATCCTCAGTGTGACAGTCCATGTTCTTTCATGTGCCCAAGACACACAGATGATCCCCCCTCTTTGGTTAAATGCGGCCAATTGGTCCTGGCAGATGCTAGATTGTTTTTACTGATCTTATTCAGTGCTGTAATGTCACAATTAAGGTTGTGCCTTTGTCCCCTTTCAAGTTTTTTTTTTGTAGGCTACAAGTATGGTGCTACAACAACAACTATCACATTTTTGCATGGTTTTGCATACGCAGCCTAGCAGTCGCACGTTTTGACTGAAGGCTTTATCTGTAAACTCTGTAAACCTGAAACTTCCATTTTACCGTTTACAGTGCAGTCGCTAATGTTTAGAAACTACGGTGCAGCCTATGTTGCTCATTTAGATGTGTCTAGGAGGAACAAGGCAGCTGTTATACCATTGGGTGTGGGAGACTGCACCGCCCCAGTCACAAAGAGTTTGGAAAGTCATTGGGTTTAAACAAACTGAAACCATTAATCACCCAGAGGTGTAAAAATAAATCACATTCTATAGCACTCAGAACTTAAATAAGCTGAACTCTCCAGGGTTGGGGAGAGGTTAAAGGAAAAAAGTGTTGGAAAAACAAAGGGGTGGTGCAGATAGCGGCACTCACGGAAGAAAGTATGCAGACGGTGGTATGGCGGTAACACTGCTGGCATGAACTAGGAAAGGCATAAATTAAGGGATTAAGTAGAGTGCTCGTTGTGACACATACACCCTCCTACAGAGTAAGCTAGGGAGCAACGAGAGGAGGCGCAACAGAAATTTCCGGCTGGCGTGTCCTAAACACGCATGCTGTTCTGGCCATAGCCCCACTTGGACCACACGTAGTGCTTGTACACAATGTCGTTGGACTTGTAGACAGCGCCTGGGTTGTCCGGCAGGGCGTGCCAATCTAGACCTGACATGCCTGTGGCCATAAAGGCTACGCACATGGCAGCGGAGAACAGACCACACGCGCCCTGCAAGCATGACAACAGACGCTATTGATGCACTGGAGCTCCATGCATACCTGTTGCTACACGTTTCCCTGGCTGCCATCTAATCTAAACCCTACTGCCAGAGAGCGAGAATTAAACACCACTACTGATTTGTTTAAAGAGCTAAATGGCAAGAACACCACTACTGACATCTAAACCTTACCTACCTGCCAGAGAGCGAGAAAGAAACACCACTACTGTTAAGAGCTAAATGGCAAGAACACCACCACCATCATCTAAACCTTACCTACCCGCCAGAGAGCGAGAAAGAAACACCACTACCGATTTTTTAAAGAGCTAAATGGCAAGGACAGCAAAGCACGGACATGCACGGGTGCCTTATATTTTATATATCGTGCATATGGATCTCTGCTCCAGCTGCGAGCAATAGGGGCAGCCATACAATTGAAGCACTCACTCATACCCAGCAAGGCTGCATCGAAACAGGTCCAGTTGGCTGCATGCCCCCAACAAGTTTTTACTCACAGTGCAGCTGTAGTGGAAAAGGTCTCACTCCCAGTGCAGCTGCAGTGGAAAAAAGTTATGAACTGGTGCGCCCTTTAGACGGACACATTGCATAATAACAGCTTGTCTGCGTCGAGACAGCACCAATTGGCTGCATGCCCCCAACAAATTTTCACTCACCGTACAGCTGCAATGCAAAAAAGTTATGAACTGGTGCGCCCTTTAGACAGACACATTGCATAATAACAGCTTGTTTAATTTGAATTTGCTGCTGTCGCCATCCATGAGAAGCCCACGGTCAGGCCATGACATGATCGGTCTGTTGAAGCAACAAAAACATAGGAAAGAGTGCAGGCAATGCAGCAAGCCACTGCCCCCATCAATCAAGGCCAACCGGTCTGTTGAAGCAACACACACGTAGGCAAGAGTGCAGGCAATACAACAAGCCACTGCCCCCATCAATCAAGGCCAACCGGTCTGTTGAAGCAACACACACATAGGGATGAGTGCAGGCAATGCAGCAAGCCACTGCCCCCATCAATCAAGGCCAACCGGTCTGTTGAAGCAACACACACATAGGGATGAGTGCAGGCAATGCAGCAAGCCACTGCCCCCATCAATCAAGGCCAACCGGTCTGTTGAAGCAACAAACACATAGGGATGAGTGCAGGCAATGCAACAAGCCACTGCCCCCATCAATCAAGGCCAGCCACTTCAAACCCAAGTGCTGCGAAATTCCTCTGCCAAGGGAAAAATAATGGTGCAACATCAAGGCTTGCCATTGGCACCCAAGGTAAAGGGTAGATGCTATCCTGAGCTGCTCTTAGGGATGGCACCTACTCGCCATAGTATGGTCTTAGTTCATACTCCATAACACTCATACTTCACAGTTCATACTCCACAACACTCATACTTCATAAGTTCATACTTTATAACACTCACACAGTGCACTGATGTCACATCTGACGCTGTGTGCAGCAACCCTACTGCATCTGGTATTCCAAAGCAAATGCAGCATACACACGCACGGGTGTCTTTCGTGTATAGAAATAGCATTGCTGTACTTTTCATCCACCAGCTGAGCATACTAACAAACTTGACCGGTTTGGCCCTGCTTCTTTTTTGCGGTTTTCCTGTGTGAACTGCACTGAGAAAAGGCAAGCAGGAGCGCCAGCAGCACACATCACTTTGCAGGGATGTTTGGAATATCATTTTAAGAGGGACTTTGGAACATTATTTTGGAATAATACATTTCAGGGCACTAGTTGCGAACCTTATTTCCCCGTCTGTCAGTCAGCTCTCAAGCACCACAGCACTTCATGGACGCAGCTCCTCGATCAGACAGCTCCCGCACCACACACATGTGAACACAAGCATATGTGCCGACGAGACCCACCATTTGCAGGTTAGGGATCTTTGGAATAAGGACGTCCCAAGGCATCGGTTCCTTCTCCCCCTCCAGTAGCTCCTGCGCACTTCTGTAGGTTGAGCCAGTAGGCCGGTGGTCCCAGCCCGCTGCTCCGTCTTTAAGTGCCATGATTGCGCACGCAGCTGTAGGCACGACACAGAAAGGCACACGAGCTCAAAAATTATGCCAATGATCTAGGAAATGCGCTACGCTGCCCAGCACCATGGGCATGTGCACGCACATTCGCAACCTGAGGAGTCAAGCGCTAAGGGTCCAAGCCTCCGTTTTTGGCACCCCAGGTGTGTGCATTCAAATTGACACACACACACAAACAAAAACTCAACCGCACACACACACACAATTACACATACAAACTCACCCCATGCCCCCTTTACGCCCAGATCCCCGTGCGGCTGCACCTGGCTCGTCATGTCACTCATGGCCAGGCTACACAGGGCAAGCCAGGCGCCGGTGCCCCACCCCCAGAACAGGGACTCCACACTGCCATGAAAAGCATACATCAGAAGGCCGCCCACTGCATGCGTTGTGTGGAAGGGTTGCAAATCATGAAGTTGAGCGGGTTCCTCCGCATCTCAAAAGCAAGCCGTCACACGTCCCATAACAGCGAGTCCACACTGAACGGTGTGAGACAGAAGGGTTGCAGCTGTGTGCTCAGCCTGGGTATCTAAATTTTAAAGCAAGTTATCACTAGGCCAGAATTATATACATACGGTGTATATACGGTATTTTTGGCTGGCAAATCACCAAATATACGGTCTCATACGGTGTATATATAAGGCCCTGGCCAGCCCTAGTTATCACATGCACCCTACGACAGGACAGGCCACTCGACACAATGGTTTGAGGGCTTAATTTTCTGGTTTACAGGAAGGTGTCGGTTCCTCCAGATCAGGCAGGTACATGTATTTCCAATCTCAGAGTGGCAGCGATTAAAAACCATACATGCACATACATATACATACATGCATATGCATACAGAGCCACACTAAGATGCAGTGATGATGGGCCGCAGCAATCGTTGACAGAAAGCTGTGGTTCCTTTCTTTGAATTCAAGGAAAGAGTGTCAAATCATCCATCCCCTGACAAAGAACTCTGTCGCCGTGAAGGCAACGAGTTATGCAAAGCAGCAGGCATGTTCATGCACGCCCACATTTTTGCATTGTGATCAAGCAGAAGTTGACCACTTGCGTGTATGGAATCTAGCGATAGAGCAGTGAAGCACTACCGCCGAACGTCTACTTAGGTTGAGGCAACAAACGCAGACATATACATGCAAGCAAAACAGCTCAGCGTCCACCTCGCATGGGGTAGCCACAAACATGAGCATATACACCCACACCCACATACACACGTGCAAAGAACATGGCACAGCCCCGCCTCCACCATTGCATGGGGCGACAACGAAACATGAGCATACACACACGCAGGCACACACGCACATGCAAACAGTACGGTGCAGCCCAGCCTCCACCATTGCATGGGGCGACAAAGAAACGTGAGCATACACACACGCAGGAACACACGCACATGCAAACAGTACGGCACAACCCAGCGTCCACCATCGCATGGGGTGATCGCCCCAATCCCGCATCATCCAGTATGGGTCATCTTCTCGCCACCAGCCCCCCCCACTGTTCCTGCAATGAATGGTAGTTACGTGTGCGATATCGGTTTTTATCAACCAACCGGTTTCCGTTGCTTGCTGACGTGATTTATCTCTGTGCTTCTGAGAGGAATCATTGAAATGACAGCCCGACAGCTCCAACACGACAAAAGAGTGAGAGTTGCACAGGGACGGAGTAGATCATCGTTGGAGCAAGTTTACGTAAGCACCGGACATGGTGTCAAAACGGTCTCAAATTAAGGCAAAATCTTGTGTGCCAGGGTAGTTCGTTTGTTTGGCGACAAAGGTTGATAGAGTTCGTGACAGTTTGGGAATGGAAACTTTAGGCTTAGGGTCAGTGACGAAGTGCGAAAGTTCGCAATCTTATGAAATGGCACGGCCCCCCAAACTTGATAAGGTATGGCAACACAGGGGCAACAACAGTTCAAGCAAAGCACAGTAAAAACGGCGCGTTTGACGGATGAACTGGTGTTAGGAAAAGGAAAGGAGGTGGTAACACTTTCCATAAGCTAACAAATTGAAAGCAGCATACAACTCACCGCCCACTCCATCTACCACCACTACTCCCACCGCTGCCCTCGTCGCCTCCCCCTCCAGCCAAAGGCTGTTGGTCTTCTCTATTGCCGTCATACAACTCTGTATGTGTTACGTGTTGTGTGTGTGTGTTTGCATGTGTGTGAGTGTGCTTGCATGTGTGTGTATGGTGTGAACCAAACATGTGTGTGCATGTGTTTGCACGTGTGTGTATGCACATGTGTGTGAGTGTGCTTGCATGTGTATGTATGGTGTGAACCAAACATGTGTGTGTGCGTATGTTTGCACGTGTGTGTATGGTGTAACCCAAACACACAAGTATCGCTGCTCAAAATGCAATTTCCAAGCAGCAGGACGCATGCTTAGGGTCAGCCAGGTAGGAGCGTACTCCTACACCGTACATGACCGTATGTGTTGCAATGTCACTGCTTACAATACCGTGTATACCCTTTATGCATACAAATGTGTATACCCTACAACATACAATGTGTGTACATACAATGTGTATGCATACAAATGTGTATACCCTACAACATACAATGTACCATTTTGGCCAACCCCACACTTGCCGCATCTGAACAAAGATTACGCCGCAGAGAAATACAGATGAAGCTCACCATACCCATTCAAAGGTTTTACCAGTAGTCCGTTGCTGCAGTTCACATGCAGAAGTCGTGAGCAAGTCTGCTCGCAACGCTGTACTTGCATGCATGCATGCAGTACTGCACACACCACAGTTGCGCACAGCAGCAGAAACACAACAAAAGGCGGCATAATGCATACCCCAGCGCGCAGTGGAAATACAATCACGGCCGCAATTTACCACTGCTCTTATTCTAAGATAGGTGTGCAATGTGTAGGCCCTTCATGGCATGCTTGTGGCTGCATTAGCTCATCACAGAGATTCACACCATCTCAGTCCATCGGCTTATAAATAGGGTTGGCCAGAACCATATATATACGGAAATTTTGGCAGGGAAATCACCAAATATACGGCCATATACGTTGTATATATACGGTTCTGGCCAAACCTACTTATGAAGGAGGCTGGCAAGGTGACTTCAAAGTCGGGGTTAGCAAGAGCCATATACGTACGTTGCTTCAACAGTTACATTGCCTAGTGAAACACAATACTCTTCAGCAGGTAATACTTTGGTGTACGGTCAAATCTATGGTTGGCCAGCACCATACATATGTACGCATTCACAGTGTATACTTGGTATTGTAGCAGATGGTTTTCCATGTATCTTTGTCATATCAGTGTATATAAACAGTCTGGGCCCTGGACACAGTCATGTACGGTATGTGTATACAGTTCTGGCCAACCAACAAGGAAGCCACTTCACCACCATTGACCACGAAACCTGAACTGAGGTCAATTTTATAACTATAAGGAGGACGGGCAGGGTGGTGGGGCCAGGGACGAAACATCATCCCAATGCCAAGAAGGTTCAGTCTCTACGTCATAACGCATGACTTAGCTTTGTGGCAGTCACAGCTTCACAATTACAGTCACATCAAGGATCTATACCCCTAGCAAGCCACTTGCTGAAATGAGGTGGTCGGGGACCCTACACGGATTCAACCCACTCAGACCAGTATCCCTGGCCTTAAAATTAACTGCCATAGTAACATCTGAACTTAGCCTTCACCCACCGTCACCCAGCTCTCGCATCAATGCGTTCACAGGCGCCTCCTCCTGTGCCAACCAGTCAGGGTTAAACCACGACGGCAGCGCCCCCTGCTCCATCCTCTCAGATGCTGCTTGGCGCATCACGTCCCAGACTGTATGTGTGTGAATTTTTGTGCGTGTGTGCGTGTGTGTGTATGTGTGTGTGTCTGTGCGTGTGTGTATGTTTGTGCATGTCTCTGTGTGTGTGTGTGTGTGTGTGTGTGTGTGTGTGTGTGTGTGTGTGTGTGTGTGTGTGTGTGTGTGTGAGT
>Ga0307968_1000371_pt1 | contig 30731 bp, 30 predicted proteins | sample OrgLakmetagen650_FD_201834 | JGI IMG/M metagenome (GOLD analysis project Ga0307968, IMG submission 201834) | Saline water microbial communities from Organic Lake, Antarctica - #650 | ecosystem: Environmental > Aquatic > Non-marine Saline and Alkaline > Saline | place: Antarctica: Organic Lake...
CACACACACACACACGCACATACACACAAACACATACACACACACGCACACATACACACAAACACACACGCATGCACACACACACATACACACACACACCACACACACACATATACACGCAAGCACACACACACATACACACACCACACACACACACACACACCACACACCACACCACACACACACACCACACACCACACCACACACACACACGCACACACACACACACACAGACACACACACAAACAAACACACACACTTACACACATGCACGCGCACGCACACACGCACGGACACACAATATTCCACGCACAGGCACACTCATGTGGAAGTGTTGCGTAACTTTGGAATGCGTCCACTCGCGGGGGTGCGAGTGACGCTCGTCACTAGAGATGTACACACTCCTTATAGGTAAGTAAGATGTTTCTTGCTCCAAAAAGTTGTTGGTTAAGTCCACACAAGCGATCACACCTGTTTTTTTTTTTGCTGTACCTTCCTATGTAAACAAGCTAGAAGACGTCAAACAGGCCTTACTAAGTGCCTACGTGACTGCCATCAAATGCAGCTCATGTATGGTACACAGCCTTACATCAGTTCATTACTGATCCTTATGTGCACATATGCAGCACAAGATTGGACAGAACCATGTATGAAACACCGTGTGCGATTATGTATGTGAATCTCCCTGCCGAGAGTTTGCCATGTACCGTATACACTCCGCAATTTTTTTGTGCTGGCCAACGCTACTCATGCACACTGATTTGCTTTACACATGCATCTGTGCTAATCATAAACTCGGATCCACACTGCCCTGTTCAATGGGAAGTTTGCTGAGATGCTTTAAAGGTGTCACAGTGGTTGCGGAAAACTTGGGCAGGGGGTAAAGCTGACCATCTACATTTGCACCCACAGTGGCATGCTTCCTGGCTTTGTGTCTGGGTTCTACACGTATGATGAGTGCCACATCGATTTGGCCGGGCTCAGCGGCTGGGCTAAGGCTCGACTGATACATGCAGAGGCCTCAGGCATCGATATCAAGGTATTTGGAGGCATGGCAGGGGCTTCAGACATCGATGCTGAGCTATTCAGAAGGCTCAATATTTACTTCGTTGAATTTCTTTATGCGCACTCGCTTCAATTAGATTTCTAAAATAAAGAGTATGGGCATCAAGAATGTCAAAGAGTCTCTAAGAATCAAGAGTGAAGGCACTAAAAATTCAAAAAATAGATCTCTAAATTTAAGCACATCATGATCATCAGGACTTGCATTGCAGCAAATTTGACATTTCCCAATAGATTGATTAATTTCATCACATGAGAACGCTGCACACAGTCGTAATGCCTTTACCCGGCAGGGTACCTACTTAATCGCTTAATATGTGCCTGAACGCTCAATCGCAAAAAGCTTAGTTATTGTTTATGCGCATTTGACCCTTCACTTTCTGAAAGATTTAAGAACTATCTTCTACCGCAGGTGCTTAGCATACACTTTCCGGCGGCTGCCCCTCTTTTCGTTTCTTGCGTGCTGCCCCTGGCTGCCCCTCTGTTTGTTTTCTTGCGTGTTGTCCCTGGCTGCCAGCAGTTTCTTTTCTTGCGTGCTGCCCCTGGCTGCCAGCATTTTTTTCTTGTGTTGTCCCTGGCTGCCAGCAGTTTTTTTTCTTGCGTGCTGCCCCTGGCTGCCAGCAGTTTCTTTCTTGTGTTTTTTCGGATGCCAGCATTTTTTTTCTTGTGTTGTCCCTGGCTGCCAGCAGTTTTTTTTCTTGTGTTGTCCCTGGCTGCCCCTCTGTTTTTTTTCTTGCGTGCTGCCCCTGGCTGCTAGCAATTTTTTTCTTGTGTTGTCCCTGGCTGCCAGCAGTTTTTTTTCTTGCGTGCTGCCCCTGGCTGCCAGCAGTTTCTTTCTTGTGTTTTTTCGGATGCCAGCATTTTTTTTCTTGTGTTGTCCCTGGCTGCCAGCAGTTTTTTTTCTTGCGTGCTGCTCCTGGCTGCCAGCAGTTTCTTTCTTGTGTTTTTTCGGATGCCAGCATTTGTTTTCTTGTGTTGCCCCTGGCTGCCAGCAGTTTTTTTTCGTGCGTGCTGCCCCTGGCTGCCAGCAGTTTTTATCTTGTGTTTTCCCGGATGCCAGCAGTTTTTTCTTGTGTTGTCCCTGGCTGCCAGCAGTTTTCCAACATTTTTGCAATTTCCCTCTTTTACTGCAGGCCCGCAACATACACTTTGCTGGTGGCCGCCCCTCTCTCTCCTATGATGTGCTGTCTGTGGATATTGGCATCACACCTGGGAGTGAGCAGGTGTGCTTGAGATATGTATCAGTGCAATTCAAATGGTCTGCACATGTTCACAAACTGGGATCTGAATAAGGGGGACTAGCGTGTATCAGCGTAAGCATGGTGTGATTGCTCAAATGGATTGGATGTGGACAGGGGTCACTCTAGCGTGTGTCAGTGTAAGCATGGTGTGACGGCTTGGATGGTGTGGATGAGGACAGAAGTGACATCTAGCGTGTTTCAGCGTAAGTGCAGGCTTGAATGGTGTGGATGTGGGCAGGAGTGGCTTTTACTGTGCAGGTAGTAGCTGCTTTTTGCACCAATATAACAGATAAAATGTTGGTAGGGTGGAAGCGAAAGGAACGGCTGCTTGGAAGAAATGGCACGTCTCCTGGGCCCATGCTTCTTACTTCCCTGCAAGTTTTTCCTTATTAATCTTGACAGTGGTACTAGATCGTGCGCAACTGTGTTTTGGAGGCATGGGCATATAATATAAACGTATGTGAACGGGGTGTATTTTTGGCAGGCAGTGGTATAATGTTAGGGGTTGGGGGGCACGTGAGCAAGGTTCCCACAGATCTCATAGATCCACGGTTGTTTTATCAGCTTGACCCTAAGTTTTATCAACCATCTTACATACCTGACTGTGTTTTGGCAGGTGCAAGGGGCACGTGAGCAAAGTTTCCACAGATCTCATAGATCCACGGTTGTGTAACCAGCTTGACCCTAAGTTTTATCAACTGTCTTACATACCTAACTGTATTTTGGCAGGTGCAAGGGGCGCGTGAGCATGCTGTGCCTGTCAAGCCCATCAACAAGTGAGATCAGGATATTTTGTGGTAAAATGAGTGAGGGGTTTAAGGTGCTTGCTAAGCCCGCTAGTGTGCGTGCGTACACGCGACACGCTGTGTGGACAAGTGTGGGCGATAGGCGAGTCTCTGTTGATCTTAGTAATGAGCGAGTTGTGTCATACGAGCAGATGTGGAAAAGCTTGTTGTCCTGCTCTATGCCCTTTGTCAGACTGTAGCAGTTCAACAGCAGTCATTGTTTTGCTCACCAAACATGATGCGTCGACCTTGCTGTTCAAAGCACAATGGTTGCCAGTTGCACGCATTTATTTCCTATTGCAAGCATAGGACAATCGTTGGCCGTGGTATTGTTTAAATGTACTTTCACTTACGAAGCAAGACGTGCACTCTAGACACACACCCGTTGTTGTTCTGAAGATGGGCACTCATCGACCACACATCAGTTTGGGCTTGTTCTTCCTCAAACAGCAAACCGCAAACATCTCCTTGTTCGAGATGAAAGTTGGAGGCAAGGGTAAGAGGGTCCATCACTGACGTTCCATCACTGTTTGTCTGTCCAGGTTCGTAGCCAACTTTGACAACTTGCTCCAACGGTACAAGGAGTTGGATGCCTCCAAACCTTTGAGGGTGGCTGTGGTGGGAGGGGGTGCAGGGGGAGCTGAGGTTGCCATGGCCTTGCATGTGAGTAGAGCACTTGATACGTAAAGTTTGTACATGATGGATGGTTCTGACACAAAAAGTATTTATCAAGGTAGTGGGAGCTGCGGTCGCCATGACATCTTACATGTGCGTTCAAGGCTTTTTTGGAGCGTGCATGTGAGTGCTTACACAGCAATCATACAAGCGTGCGGTTTGCCTGAGTGTCATGGGCTTTGCATGTGTGTGTGTGTCTGTGTGTGTGTCTGTGTGTGTGTGTGTGTGTGTGTGTGTGCGTGTGCGTGTGCGTGTGCGTGTGCGTGTGGGTGCGTGCGTGTGTGTGTGTGTGTGTTTGTGTGTGTGTGTGTGTGTGTGTGTGTGTGTGTGTGTGTGTGGCAATGTGCGGACTCCGCACTGCGGAGGAAGCTAAGGTAGGTCGCCATGGCCTTACCTGTGAGCACAAGGGTCGCAACATAACTTTCATGCTGTACACTGCTAAGGGCATAGAGTATAAAAGCCACAAAGTGAATCTCCAAATTGTGCATTGCTAAGTGCATCATGCCCAAAATTCATGACAGTCATTCTCCAAATGTTGCATTGCTAGTGTATGGCATACAAAAGGCAAGACAGTGAACTTCCACATCGTGTGCACTGCTAAAGTGCATGGCGTACAAAGTCACGACAGTGGTCTTCCATATCGTGTGCTGCTAAAGTGCATGGCGTACAAAAGTCACGACAGTGGACTTCCATATCGTGTGCACTGCTAAAGTGCATGGCGTACAAAAGTCACGACAGTGGACTTCCACATCGTGGGATGCTAAAGTTCAAGGCGTACAAAAGTCACGACAGTGGACTTCCTTCCACATTGCGCACTGCACCCAAAAGTGCATAGTTCTGTTGGTGTGCTGACTGCCGTTGCTCTTCAGCAACTTGAGGCCTTCGTTATTTTTAAGGCCTTCCTTAGGGTTGGCTAGCATCATTATAGCATATATGCATAGTATATGGGCGTGTATAGTGCATAAATGTCCTATTTTTATATAGATTGATAGGTATGAGGGCCGGCTAGCATTATGTATGGACATATAATGGGATGCTTGCCGAGGCCAAGACTAAAATGTTAATATGTGTATATTTATGACATACGTAAATGCTTATCGGGCCGACTCTGACTTTCTTAAATCTCAAACAGTAAGAGGCGTGCTCCCATGTGAAGCCAGTAGTTATAAGCATGGTCGAGGAGTTCAGCAACAACATTGGCACGTTATGGAAACTGCTAGTTCAATAACACATGCACTCAATGTTTGCAGTATCAAGATGTGTGTGTCTCTGCATCCATTGCAGTGTGCCTTAAGCATTTATTGTAATAAGTAGACGTCTGAAGAAAGAATCAAGCCCACAGCACTTTCTTATCCACCTAACTTACTCTGTGTGAGACACAATTGGCGTGGGCACTTCTTTTTTGCAGTGTTATTTCTGTCCGGATGTCTTGTTAATTACTGAACAGTACGGCCTTGAATCTTGTTAATTGTGATTCGTGCTTGCACGCTTTGCCCCCACACGCAATTCTGCTGTAACTGATTCCCGTATGCAGTATCGTCTGGAGCAGGAGCGTATGTCAGCAGGGCCTGAAAGTCGGCCTAAGGCAGAAGTAATGTGAGTTCTATTTCGGCTCGGCTTCACCAAATGTAGGAGGGGAATTTACACAAGGCCAACCATCCACTAAAGACCAGGTGTAAAAAGATGGTTTCTGCAGCGCAAGCTGTGGCAAGACAGTTCCAACTGACATTCGGTTGCACTCGCCTCCAAAAACGTGAGTACTTCTGCAGCAGACTGCAGAGTACTCTGCAGTTTTAAGCACTGCCTGTTTCTTACTCTATAGTGGAAAGGAGCTGACGTCATTCACACAGTTAAGGTTACAAGAAAACATTCAAGGAAGACGCTTGTCTGCCAAAAAGCCAGAACTTTGTTAGATGCTGCCTGATTAATTGAAGCAAGATATTGAACGCATCTACATGATTGAGCTCCAGGAGAGAAGCAGTCAGGCGTTGCCTGATTTGATAAAGCACAAATATTGAACCCGTCTGCACGATGATCGAGCTCTAAGAAGTTCTGTCAGACGCTTGGTAAGGAAAGAGGGGAAGGCAGCTTAAAAAAGGATGAGCAGCCTGCAAATCAGTCAGTGGCTTTTAAAGGGCTTCCAAAAGCACATTCCCTAACCTGCTGCTATTCCTTGTCCAGTTGAGTAAGCGGTGCTTTCATTGCTTTCACGCACCTGCACACCTGGTTGTCCCATTATAAAATTTCTCTCTTACTGCTGCTTCGCTTAATCTATACTTGTACTACTCACACATCCCTGTACAACTCCTTTAGCATGGACAGCGCGGCAAACCATGCAGCCCTGCACAATGCCATGAAGATGTAAACACAAACACACATACCCACAAACGCACACACAGACACACACAATCACACACAGACACACACACAAGCTGGTGTACTGATAATCAAACTCACCCATGACCAGCAAGCTCGTCTAAATGCAAACACACATACACACAAACGCACGCACATACACACACAAGCTGGTGTACTGATTATCAAACTCACCCATGACCAACAAGCTCGTCTAAATGCAAACACACATACACACAAACGCACGCACATACACACACAAGCTGGTGTACTGATAGTCAAACTCAACCATGACCAACAGGCCTGTCTAAACGTCCAAACACATATACACAAACGCGCACACACATATATACATACACACACTCACAATCACACACACACATACACACACATACACACACAAGCTGGTGTACTGATAGTCAAACTCACCCATGACCAACAGGCTTGTCTCTCGCGGGCCACTGCTGAAGGGGCATTCCTCGTACACACGTCAATCTTTTTTAAAGATTATGAAGGGGAAGGGCATCAAGGTTGGTTGCGGAAGGTCCTTAAATGGCTGCAAGCATTTTGTTGATTTGTGTTAGAATCGCAATGAATATGAAGAATAATTGCTGATTGGGGCTATGGGGGATAGATTGTCAAGATTGCACCTCGCCATTGTTTTGTGTTTAACCATAAAAGGTGCAGGTAAAGGTGCTCTGATCGTTCATTGCAGCAAGCCTATGCAGGTTTGTTCTGTACGTGTAGAGACAGCTGAGCTTGCCAATCACCAAAACAGGGTCATTGTTGAGCTCTGCATGATGTAGCGCTTGCTGGCTTTTTACTACAAGCAGCATATTTTTGTACCTTCTTCACCTTTGATGCTTCATGACAATCTTGACATACCCTGCTACGCATGCCACTCACCAAAACAAGGTTTTGTGGCAGGCAAGATCTGCATAATGCGACAAGATGCTGGCTTACATTCAAGTGCGGCCTACCTTACAGGGCCACAAAGTAAAAGAATGTGCAACAATAAAGAGACCAAGCATGCCACTCGTCAAGACAGACTAAATGACAGTCTCTATAATTCAACATTTTTGAACACAATAAAGTTTGAAGATAATTCTCGTATTCGAGGTAATGCATAGTGTAACAAGATGCTGGCTTACATTCAAGTGCGGCCTGCCTTACAGGGCCACAAAAAGAAGGATGTGCATCTGAAAATGAGACCAAGCATGCCACTCGTCAAGACAGACTAAATGACAGTCTCTGCATAGTGATACACGATGCTGGCTCCCGATATCGCGCTGCAGATCTTAGAAGGCCACAAGGTTGTGCGAGTAGAGAAGGGCTTGCTGGTCTTGGAGCTGCCCAGCAAGGAAGGTCGTGCTAGAGAGCAACAAGGGGAGATGCAAATCCCTTATGATGTGTGTCTGTGGTGCACGCAAGCATCAGCTGCCCCCTGGCTTGTTGCTACCGGTTTGCCTACAGGTGGGTGATGATGCTAAGGGAAATGAGGATGAATGGCAACAAGGAAATAGGGAAGACGCACTGTAATGTGGTTGTCTGCAGCTTCTGTGGCTTGCCCATAGATGTGTGAGGTTGATGTTGCTTAGGGAAATGAGGATGAAGGGCAACAAGGAAACAGGGAAGACGCACTGTAATGTGGTTGTCTGCAGCTTTTGTGGTTTGTCAACAGGTGGGTGATGTTGCTTAGGGAAATGAGGATGAAGGGCAACATGGAAATATGGAAGACAATTAAGAAATGTTGTTTGTCCAGGTGTGCCTGTAGTGTCCGTTGCTGCCATAGTATATGGAGGGAGCCCAGAATGGCGCCCCCAACATTTTGCATGGCCATCTTTGGATCTCAGTTTTGAGGTACACTGCTGGCACGTTGCAGAAGTACCTGTAAGAAAGAGTAGATGTAGCGACATGAGGAGTTTTGTGTGGTGAACTCCATTGTCTTAAATTAGAAAGGCACATAAATGACAACTGATAATTGCATATTTTGCCCGTTCTTTTACGCCTGTGGATCCTCAGGGCTTCCTGGCCATGCTTTTAATTAGAACAATAGACACATAAACAACAACTGATAAATGCGTTTCTTGTCTATTCTTTTGCACCTGCCAATCCTCAGGGGTTCCTGGCCATGCCTTTGTACAGGAATAAACACGTAATTGACAACCCGTAAATGCATTTCTTGTCTGTTCTTTTATGCCTGCAGATCCTCAGGATCTCCTGGCCATGCCTTTGAATAGGAAAATCACGTAATTGACAACCAGTAAATGCTTTTTCCGTCTGCTCTTTATGCCTGCAGACTCACAGAGGCTCTTGGCCATGCCTTTAAATATGAAAATCACATAAATGACAACAAGCCCATGATTAGTATGTGGCAACCAGTACATGCTTTTCCCGTCTGTTTTTGACACCTGCAGACTCGCAAGGGTTCTTGGCCATCACAGACTGCCTGCAATCAAAGGGTGGGCCTCCAGAGGTGTTTGCTGCAGGTAAGTATTGGCGTCCACAAGGCTGTAGGGTCACGAGATATTAAGCCTTGAGGACGCTACGTCTTTGCAGTGGAATAATATGGTCACCCGTTCCATTTCAAAGCCGCCTATTTTTTGCTGCTTTTTCTTTTCCAGTGTCTCCGGCATACAGAACACTGACCTACAATTTGACTGCGTGTTCTGTCTTGTCTGTTTTCTCTTTTATGAGTACATTTTGTGACAAGTCTTATAATACTGAGAGAACATATTGCTGTAAGCGCATACACGATTACTCACTCATGTACTCACAATCATGTAATCACATACTCACAGCAAACATTTGTTTGCATGCACGCACACATGCGCACACACGCACAACACAAACACCCAGATACACAAGAAAGCACACAGATACACGAGTAAGCACACACATAAATACACACTCACATGCACACATAAATACACACTCACATGCTCACACATACGCACACAAGTGCATGTGCATGTGCACGCACGTTATGTGCAGGGGACGTGGCTTCTTGTGCAAAGCACCCTAGGCCTAAAGCAGGAGTGTTTGCTGTGCGGCAGGTAGGGGTGTTAGCAGTTTTCTGTGTGTGTGTGTGTGTGTGTGTGTGTGTGTGTGTGTGAGAGAGAGTATGTGAGTGTGTGAGTGTGTATGTGAGTGTGTGTGTGTGTGTGTGCGTTTGAGAGTCTTTTCAACGTGATGTCTGAAGTCTGATACGCAAAAGGGTGCAACAGCACACCAAACCGAGTCGATGACAGCACTGCAAACTCTGCTCGACAGCGTTTGCTGTACTACAGTACTACACTTCTCATCGCTGCTGTGTGAATGTTAGGTGAAACCTGCACTTCTCGTTGCTACTGTGTGAGTGTTTCGTGGAACCTACACTTCTCATTGCTACTGTATGATTGCTTTTGTCCACTTCTCAGTGTTTTGTTCACTTCTCGTTGCTACTGCGTGAATGTGGGTTTGCCTGTGCACGCCATGCACCAAGTTTAAAATTAAAACGGCATTCAAACACCCTGTTCTAGCTTTCCTGGGCAGCAGTTGGGAGTGCAAGCAATTGCGTCATATATATGAATCTGTGTAGTGAGAAAGGCAATTAATCACCCTGCTCAAACTTTTCTGGACGGGAGGTGAGGGTGCAAGCTATGCTGTCTAGTTCTTGTCTAGTATTTCATCGTCTTTTTGCGGTGCGCAATGGAATTTTGTGCGCACAATGTGCCTAGCTCACTGCTCAGCATGGGCAAATTCAAGTTCAAATTTGAATTTTGTGAACACTTTCTTAGCTGTAAATTGAATTGTGCGTGCAGTACGCTGAGCTCACTGCTCAGCATTGGTGCATTCAAACTCAATTGTTGCTCTGGCTATCTTATATACACTAGCTGGTGACTCGCGCTTATACTAGCCATTCCTCAATGAATGCTTGCCAAGTTGCCTCTGGTAAAATGCCGAGTACTGACGTGTCTAATGAAACAATTGAGTGCCTGCTTGTTTTTGATCATGAATTCGATTCAGTGGGCAACAGAGGAGCGATGTCTCCGAGGTTTGGGTCACGAGGAATTCATCACCTTATGCATATCTGTACGAGGAATATAACTAGTACGTCACCTCTGTGCCTGCACTCACTCTTCTTTCACCTTCTTGCGGCGATCTATGCATGCTGAATGTGTGTATGTGTGTAATGGGTGGCTGAGATGACAGAACAAAGACTTCCAGAACAAAGACCTCCAAAGGTCTGACTATCTCATGCTGGCACAATCCTGGAAATTTTGGGTAATTGCTGCTCCATTGGCTTGACTCACCCCACGTCCTGCACCCGAGCGCCTGTGCCTCTAACTTTTGGACATGTCCACAGACTCCCCTTTTTTCCCAATTTGCTCGAAAAGGGTGGCAATCGACTGGGCTTGAGCTGAGAATTCCGATGATATGTTTAAACATCCGTGGAAGTGGTCCAGAATAAAACTGGAGATCCCCCCCCAAAACACAAACCACGTCGGGCCCCCCCCCTCCCAAATTCGACTCATATATGTACCAATTGCTAGCTCTTGACGTCAGGATTCCGATTATATAATTATTAATTAATTTGACACGTGCCGTTCAAAGGTTGTGCTTCCTACACCCTCCTGTGTATAGGGTAACTTTCTGTACGACATCTATGTCTGCACTAAACCCACTTTGGCCTTCTCGTGGCTATATCGAATACCAATGGATGTATTGAACTCAATAAAAACGTGTCCGGCTCTAAATTGTTCTTCTATTTATCCACTCATTTGATCCTGCACTCTTATCGGGTACTCATCCAACCATTATTCTGCGGCCTCACCACAATCATTGTTTTCATTTCTCCAACTGTTTCTGTGTCCTCACTACACTCATTGTTTTTTATTTAATTAACCATTCTTTCTGTTCCCGTCTTACAACCATTGTTTTCATTTAGCCAACTTTTTCTGCGTCCACACTTACCTGCAGGGCCCCCCTCTGGCTGCCAACCTGAGGAGGTTTTTATCTGGAGAACCCTTACAGCCTTTTGTCCCTCAGGTTGCGCAATGTGTGTGTGTAAGTGTGTGTGTGTGGGCATGTACGAAGTACGTGCACGTGTGCATGCATGAAGATCCCCCAACTGGCTTTTTGTCTCTTGGATACATTACCCATTGCTGCAATGGACCTGCATGCTGTCTAACTACTTGAGCACATGTTCGAGGCAGGTATCCTGTTCTTTTGTAAGAGCCACCTGGGTCTTTTGTAAGAGCCACCTGGGTGTCCTGTATAATATTTGCACCTCCCCCTCATAAATTAAACAGAAAGCGCTATTTCCCAGATCAATTTAGGAAACAAGCCTCTTCAACGCAGGGTGCTGTATGAAATCAAAACTGTGTGACGCATTACATGGCGATTTTGAGGGGGGGGGTTACTCACAGGTACAGCATTTTGTAGTTGTTCTGAAAGCAACAGGAAGGAGGTGTGCGACCAATTTGACCTTGAATTCACCCTAGCCATATTGCCTTTACAAAACAAGTCATGCTTGGTCACGAGACTGTTTAAAACTCAACCAAAAACCACACCAAGGTAAACGAACAGAGCAAGCTCAGCCTAGACTCAAACAAACCATGAACCATTAACCACACCAAGGTAACCAACAGAGCAAGCTCAGCCTAGACTCAAACAAACCATACTGAATCAAACCAGGTTTACTGCACCCCAGCATGCATAACATCACAACCCTCCATCAACTTGCAGACCACCTGGCTTAGCTTGATATCATCAGGGGACAAATACTGCGTGGGCACCAAAGGATGGATAGGGCTCCAGGTGACCATGGTCGTGACGTTCCTTGTGTTGAGCATTATTGTCGTGTTCTCTGTTTGACCATGTAGCTTGGTTTTATCAGGGGACCGGTACTGTGTGGGCAAAAAAGGATAGGGCTCCAGGTGACCATGGACGTTCCTTGTGTTAGTTTAGTTTAGTTTGGATTACAAAGGCATTCAACCTATGAGAACGAGGTAAACCTAAAAACAAACCAAGTTAAAAGTTTCTTGTGTTGAGCATTAATGTTGTGTTCTCTGTTTGACCATATAGCTTGGTTTTATCAGGGAACAAAAGCACTGTGTGGGAACAAAGGATGGATAGGGCTCCAGGTAATCATCAGTGCTGCGATCGTTGCGTTCAGCATTGGCATCGAGTTTGCTTACTGCTGCCATACTGTGTACAACTCCTACGGTGTACAAATGGTCAAATGCATTGACGTGAATCGAAGATAGAGCACTTTGGTGTGCTTTGCTCTGGCCCGGTGTGTGAACTATTCCATGCGTGAATTGTTTTTCCACGTTCATGAGCATTATTCTCGGCGCAAAAACTGTGACAGAATGCAAACACACACGTGCACATAATTGCACACACACACACATACACACACACTCACACACACAAACACACACACACACACGAACACACACACACACACACGAACACACACACGCACACACACGAACACACACACACACACACACACGCACGTACATGCTCCAGGGCGCTTGGCTTTGGATTTTGAAGGATTACATTGACCGAGCATTTATGCGGAAGTACAGTGACGAGCTGCCAGATATGGCTGGCATGCCAGGTCAGGATGTGCTTTGTTGGTCAGGGGCTTTAGTTAGGATGCAGCAAGGGAAATATCCTGTGGACGCACGGCTTAGTACAAGGGCTTTGCGGCCACGCTTTCAGCTGGTGTGGGACTGTCATAGCTGTTGCCTGCGTGTCCTTTTTTTTTGCTGCTGTCGGTGCTGCAGCCCAAGCAGCACATTGATTGTAATACACCTAAGAAATAGTGATTGTAACACATCTGATTGTAATGCACCTAAGAAATAGTGAGTGTAACACATCAAAGTACCACGTGCTACTACATCTAGAGAGTGCCTCCTACATGCACTCTCACATTGTTTTTCAGATCCAGGGCCAGTAAAAGCCTTTGTCCGTGTTATCCCTGGTTTCTCGGTTCTCCACGCAAGCTCATACTGACGTGCGCAGTCACTTCCGCACTCACACTTGCACTGACCATATGAGGCTTCCTACTGCCGTACTACCTACCACATTGATGCTCACTCTGGTCACAATACTCACAGGTGCAGGCCCTGAGCAGGACTCCGTCCATGGAGTTGCTGGCCCAGAGGCCCAGGCCCTTTTGGTAGAGGCAAAGATGAGATGCGGCGGTTGTGGTGCCAAAGTGAGATTGAAGCTGCTGTTCTGTGGCATTTCGAGGAGCAGGCATCCTTAAGATTGATTGATATTTCCTCTTCTTTATGTGGCGGGGGACTCCATGGTATTCGGTGCCAACTTGGCTCCTTGTCCTTGATTGATGTGGGGAGTGGTGTGCCACTGTCTGCGTAGTTGTTCTATTTCTCAAGATGTCACGGAAGGGGGATTGAATCTGCATTTGAGCTCGTTACAGTAGTAGGTGTCACTGCTACAAGGTAATGCTGTATAAAAGCTGTGTGGTCTGGCGTGTGTGGCTCTTAGCCATGGCACTGGCATGACCGTCATGTTCCTTCTGGCTGAGATGTCTCACACACACACACACGCACACACACACACGCTCACGCACGCACACACGCGCGCGCACACACACACACACACACACACACACTAAAACACACACACACACACAATGTGTGTGCAAGTATGGAGAGTGGTAGCCACTGTTCGAGCTCCTATATTTTCCACCCCCGCCTCAACTTTAATGGTAGTAATCATGGAGAAGATCCTCATTCATTAGAAATGACGAGCCCTCATGCGTTGCTGTGTTGCACTTCATTCACAGTTTGAAGTCAAATTTTGGGGAAAACCTTTGTTTGTCAGAGATTCTGTGCCCTCATGCTTTGCTGTGTTGCACTTCATGGTTCAATTTGCAGTTTGAGTTTGGTGCAGACCCTCGTTCGTCAGAGATGTTGCGCCTTCATACTGTGCTGTGCCGTACTGAGTGGTGGTAGCTTAATGCAGCGTGCTCAGACTGCCTTAGCCTTGGTGAGACCACTCCCAGTCCACCCACTGCTATCAAGCACTGTGTTTACTCTGAACGCGCAGGTGGGCGCTAGCATTTTGTCTGAGGCTCTGGCCTTGGTGAGCCCTCGTCCTGTCTCCAGGCCTGAAGTGGTCATGGGCTTAGAAAGCCCTGACGATGCTGCACTCATCAGGTGTGCTAGTGAGATGCTGTGGTGTAGAGTGAAGTGGAGCTGTGCAAAATTATGTGTGTATGTATGTGTGTGAGTGTGTGAGAGTGAGTAAACACAATTTAAAATTTGTACTCATAAGGTGTGATAGCGATGTGTTGTGGTGTGGAGTGAAGTGAAACCGCATGTTATTATGTGTGAAGTGTGTGTGTGTGTGTGTGCGTGTGTGTGTGTGTGTGTGAGAGAGAGAGAGAGAGAGAGAGAGAGAGAGAGAGAGAGAGAGAGAGAGAGAGAGAAAGAAAACGATTAAGTTGCTGCACTCATGTGGTGTGCCCTGATGATCTGTGAGCGTGTGGATTGATGTGCAAGGCAGGCAGTGTATGTGTGCGCGTGAGGTATAACAAGATCGAGTTGTCCTGGAGGTGCTGCAGCGCATTTTGATTGATATCCGGTGAGGCTCTTTTTTATATTAATTGCATGCGTGTAGGTGCGGATGTGGGTGTGGGTGTTTGGGTTTGTGCATGTGTGCTTGTTTTTTAATCTTACTGGCTTGTAGCTTTTAGTATAAGTGAATACAATAGTGACGCTTTTTTGCGTGTGTATGTGCGGCTTTTCAACACCAGGCCCCCCCCTCCAGGCAAGCTCCTGGTCCAGAGTGTGGACTTCTTCCGGTCCTTTTGGGACGATCCTTATCTTCTAGGAGAGGTAAGCCATGCAGGGGTGTAAAACGCTGAAATAATTGTTGTTTGGGTCGTTAGGAAAAGTAGGCCGGGCTGGGCCGTGAAATGCTGTATGGATTGCTGTCTAAGTCAACTGAAGTCAACTGAAAGGGAATTTACTTGTTGCAATTGTCTTGGGGACGTGGCACTTGATTACCGTTTTTTCAGAAGAAAGTGGTGCCTCACAACCTGGAGTGGTAGATTAAAAAAGGCCCATTGTGGCAGACCATCAAATATGTCATATTAAATCCATTAAGAACTGGCTGCATCTCTTGTGCGTAGCTTTTTATGTCTGAATCACTTGGCATGCATGATGATCGTCTGTTTTATTGTTACATTTATGCTTTGATAGATGGATGCTAATTTTGCCCGAGGAGCAAGAAGGCCATGGATTGGCATCCCATATCACGGCGCGCACACATACACACTTACACACACACGCACACGCGCACACACACACTCACACACACACACACACACACACACACACACACAAATAACATACACAAAAGAACACACACAAAAGAACACGCACACAAAATATTATACGAGCAATGCCCATCACACAAATACACCAAATTAAATCCCTGTCTGAATTCGTGATTGAGGGGCGTGAAGACCCTGGGTGGCTCTCTGTTGCAGCACATAAAAAAATCTGCATGTATTTTCAAATCAGGCCACATCAAATCAGAACACACAAAAATGGCACTAACTCCTGCAAATTGCTTTCAGATCGCAGCTAACCAAGCTTTGGGGGACATAAGGGTCATGGGTGGGCGGCCTGCTACACACAACATGCAACATACAGGAAACCCAGAGCAGACTTCACACCACACAAACCTGACATTCCCCACAGATTGCGGCCAACCATGCCCTGGGGGACGTGTGGGCCATGGATGGGCGGCCTGCTACGCACAACATGCAACTTACAGGAATCCAGAGCAGACTTCACACAAACCTGACATTCCCCACAGATTGCGGCCAACCATGCCTTGGGGGACGTGTGGGCCATGGGTGGGCGGCCTGTTAGTGCTCTGGCCATGGCTGTAGTGCCGCTCATGACAGACCGTCTCATGGTACAGGAGCTGAAGCAGCTGATGAGTGGGGCTGCTGAGGTGAGACTGGTGGTGGGTCTATGGTGGCTTTTAGCTGTGGCTGCTGACGTGATTGGCTGCTAATGTGAATGGTATGTGGTGGCTGCATCAGCTGTGGTTGCTGACGTGATTGGCTGCTAATGTGAATGGCATATGGTGGCTTTTAGCTGTGGCTGCTGACGTGATTGGCTGCTAATGTGAATGGTATATGGTGGCTACATCAGCTGTGGCTGCTGACGTGATTGGCTGCTAATGTGAATGGCACATGGTGGCTTTTAGCTGTGGCTGCTGACGTGATTGGCTGCTAATGTGAATGGTATGTGGTGGCTACATCAGCGGTGGCTGCTGACGTTATTGGCTGCTAATGTGAATGGTCCATGGTGGCTTTTAGCTGTGGCTGCTGACGTGATTGGCTGCTGATGTGAATGGTTTATGGTGGCTACATCAGCTGTGGCTGCTAATGTGAATGGTATATGGTGGTTGCATCAGCTGTGGCTGCTGACGGGATTGGCTGCTACTGTGAATGGTATGTGGTGGCTACATCAGCTGTGGCTGCTGACGTTATTGGCTGCTAATGTGAATGGTATGTGGTGGCTGCATCAGCTGTGGCTGCTAATGTGATTTTGGTCCATGGTGGCTACATTAGCTGCGGCTGCTAATGAGGTTCAACAGATAGTTTTTTGGCAGGCAGCTGAAGCAGCTGATGAGTCGGGCTGCTGAGGTGATGCCGTTGGGAGCACTGCATAGTTTGGTTAACAAGTTCAGATCTTTGCCGGTGATTGTAGTACTGGCTTCCATGGCATATTCATTGTTTTGAGTTTCTGTCATGATGGAGGGGCTGTCGCGAGGGGCTGTCACGATGGAAGGGCTGTCACGATGGAGGGGCTGTCGCGATGGAGGGGCTGTAACGATGGAGGGGCTGTCGCAATGGAGGGGCTGTCGCGATGGAGGGGCTGTCGCGATGGAGGGGCTGTCACGATGGAGGGGCTGTCACAATGGAGGGGCTGCAGGATCTAATGAGTGGGAATGTGGTGCACAAAGTGTGTGGCAAACACCAATGGTATGCGTGCAAAGTGCTTTCTCTCGTGAAATGCTCATTTGTTTACACTCCCTTTTCGTGATGGAGGGGCTGAAGCATCTAGTGGGTTGGAATGTGGTGCAGACACTGAGACGAACACCGGTTTCTTGCAATGCACAGTAGTGCTTTGCATGAAAGCCGAGGCTCCTTGGCAGAGTGGAGGGTCCTAGCAGGTGATCAGTAGAGCTGGAGAGGGTGGAGGGTCTTACATGCATGCTTATACATTAATTTGAGTGAAGCCTTTGAGTTTTGATCAAGGGCTGTAGTTTTCTCGGCACTACAAGTACGCATGCAGTTTATTAACCTAAAAATACAAGGCTTCACACGTGAAGTATGGCTGACTCGGATGCTTAGACATTATGTACATGCTTGCACAGTCCTCGATGCACTCAAGTTATCGTACAGCATTACACAGCTGTAGCAGCTGGTTCAGACAATTCACATGACAAGAACACTGCTATTCCACACAGCTTGTAAACAGCTGTTTCACACTGCAGATTATACACCGCCAACACACCATATGCACAGCTGGTTCAGCCAATTCACAAAGCTCACGCGTATCTGAACCCGCACAGCTTGTACACAGCCACCAACACAGCACGCACACAGCTCATTGTTACACGTGTGCTTGGTGCAAACACGCAGGTGCTGAACGAAGCAAACTGCGCATTGGTGGGGGGCCACACTTGTGAGGGGCCTGAGCTCGCTTTGGGATTCAGTGTGACTGGTGAGAATAATTCATTATAATAGATTGGTGCAGGGCCCCACTTGTGAGGGGCCTGAGCTCGCTTTGGGATTCAGTGTGACTGGTGAGAGTATTTATTATAATAGATTGGTGCGGGGCCACACTCGTGAGGGGCCTGAGCTCGCTTTGGGATTCAGTGTGACTGGTGAGAATAATTCATTATAATAGATTGGTGCGGGGCCACACCCTTGAGGGGCCTGAGCTCGCTTTGGGATTCAGTGTGACTGGTGAGTATATTTCATTGCAATAGATCGAAATCAAAAAATTGTGTCTGATGGGACGACTTGGTGCTGCAGCATGTTGCAGCCCAAGTGTTGCAGTCCAAGTGTTGCAGCCCAAGGAGACTCGTTCAAGCTCCAGTCTGGAAAAGGGGGCGTATATGGGTGGTGGGGAGTGGGGGCTACAATGAAAATTAAAAGAGACCATAGCGTTTGAAGGGTTTAAGCTTGCTGTGGGATTCAGTTTGGCCGGTAAGACATGTGGGGGATGAGTGGCTGGTGGTCTTGTGAATTTTTTGTTCGTAAAGGTGTGTGATAAATGAATGTGTCAACGGTACGTGGGTTGTGGATCAATGTACGACTGGGAATGAATGCACGCAAGTTGTGGCATTACGTTTTGACGAGCCATGAGTGCTGTAATGTGAGACGGAGAGTGCTGGCTGCTGATCGTTTGCAGAGCTTATTATAGTAGTAGCAAATAGTACCATGATGGGAAACATGCATTCAACGGAAAACTCCAAGCTTGTACTCACCAGCTAATTGCCTGCCTACATGCTCTATTTGATGCACATTGAGTGTATGGATTGGGATATATTGACGGCGGGAATGGTCTGGCATCTGGTGGGTAGACAAATGAATAGGCCAAGCACATACGTATATTCAGACATAGACACACACGCACACATGCGCACACACATACGCACGCACGCACGCACACACACACACACACACACACACACACACACACACGCACACACATACATACACATACATACACACACACATACATGGAAGATGGATAACCTCAGACAGCAGATGCACAATTCCGGGCTGAGAGTGGGTCAGGCACTGATCTGTATTGCTTATGTTGAGCAGTGGGAGTAAGGGTACTGACAGGGTTTTGTGATTTAATCGCTTGATCCACTAACAGGGCAGGTTTTTGATTTATTCTCTTAATCCACTAACAGGGGAGATTTGTGATTTAATCACTTGATCCATTAACAGGGGAGGTGGATGAGGGACGGCAGATGTCCAAGTCCGGGCTGAGAGTGGGTCAGGCACTGATCTTGACGAAGCCACTGGGCACTGGGACGCTGCTGGCAGCTGCAATGAAGGGCAAAGCCAAGGGCAGGTGATTTATGTGTATGTATGTATGAACGAAGGGGCGAGGGGGCTTATGCGTGTGTACGTGTGTGAGTGTGCACGTGTGCGTGTGCGTGTGTTTGTGTTGTGTGTTGCGTGTGCGTTGGTGGGTGCCAAATGTAAGCAAAAGGACGAGTAGGGAGTTGGGGGGGTTGTATTAATGAGTGGACGCATTGACGGTTGTTTTGAATAGTGTGTTGGTCGTACATGACAACGGGCTCTTCAAAATGGTCGTGTACGTGTACGATCAAGTACCTATGTGATATTTTGTGCTTGCTTGTTTGTTGCGCTGATCTATAATTACGAACGGCACCGATGTGCGGTCCCCCTAATGTTGGTTCCTGCACACACCTTTGCACACACACACACACACACACACACACACACACAGGTGGGTGATGGGAGCACTGTCAGAAATGGCCACCCCCAGCGGCCAGGCAGCCCAAGTGCTGGCTTCACATGGATGCCTCGGGTGCACCGACGTGACAGGCTTCGGCCTGCTCGGCCATTTGGTGGAGATGACCAAGCCCTCCAAGGTGGGGAAGTGGGTGCTGACTTTGTGGTGGTTTTAACAAGCTGGTCGTGTATGTGTTTTGGTGTGAAAATGGTGGGGGTGGGATGTGTGTGTGCGGATGTGCGTGTGTGTATGTAAGTGTGTGTGTGTGCGTGTGTGTGTGTGTGTGAGGGGTGGTTTGGGGACATAGCCAAATACATACATGCTGGTGGTGCCGCGCGTCTGGTCTTGGCCTGCAGCGTTCCTACTCTGTGTGTGGCGCTATTTTGTTGTGTGTTTGATCTGGGTCTACAAAGATGTAAATTAGTGCCATGCAAGTAATAATATAATAAGCACCTCGAGTTCCTCTTCTGTTGCACGCTCACGCACTGCTTAATTGTTAGTTGCACGCCCACGCACTGCTTGAGTTGTTAATTGCACGCCCACGCACTGCTTGAATTGTTAATTGCACGCCCACTCACTGCTTGAATTGTTATTGCACGCCCACGCACTGCTTGAATTGTTAATTGCACGCCCACGCACTGCTTGAATTGTCTGTGCCACCCTACCTTTGTCAACTCATCGGTAGCTGCCACGCGCGTACCATTTCAAATTTCAAAAATCTAATTGCAAACACATAAACGTTTGCTCCCCTCCCCTCTACATCCTTGATCACCAGGTGCATGCACTTGTCTTTTTTATCGCGCGCTGCTGCCATCCTGATTCGGCATCTAGAGAGAGCTTGTACGTGCGCTGATATCAGAAACACGCACACACGCACAGACTGGCTCAGACTACTTTTTTCTTCCTAAATAAATAACCAGGTGCATGCCCAGCTGTTCATGTCGTCTGTGCCCCTGCTGGAGGGAGCACAGGAGACGCTCGCCGCGGGTGTTACGAGCTCCCTGCATGTGCACAACGCCCATGCCATGGCCAACGTGCAGGATGTAGACCATGTGAGTGCTGGGCATTGCCACTGTGCACTGCGTGTGCGTAAGGGCTTGCCTCCCATCATGCAAGATCAAGTTTATGCAGGTTGCCTGCATGATGATCCTGACTCCCTTTGGACACGGCTGCAGCGCAAATCTAATCACTACCACTGCGCATGTGTGACCAAAATGAAAGCACACAGGGTGAAAGGGTATTACAACTATCTAGAGTTGGCTAGAACGACATATATGCGCCTTATACACAGTAATTTTGGCAGGGTAATCACCCAATAAGGTTATATACGGTTCTGGCCAACCCTGCAACTGTCCCTGTAACAAATGTGCAGGGTGGTAAAATTAAAAGCGCTGAGAATTGAGGACACTGCAACTGAAAGTGACTTTAGCGTGCTAAGAATGAGGGCGTTGCTATTGACTGTAATGCGCTGAGAATTAAGGATGCTGCGATTTTAAGCGGCTCTAATGCGCTGAGAATTGAGGACGCTACAACCTAAAGTGACTTTGCAGGAACTTCTCTTCATTTCAATTTAATTTGTGCAACACACACGCACTGAAAAGCTGCCAGGCTCCCTTTCCTCCCCCGCGCTCGTCTTGCCTCAATTTTCCTTCTTTCCTTCACCTTGCGTGTAGCGGACTTACCCTGCGTCGTGGTTTATATTGGAACGTTCTCATCCCTGCTGTTCCTAACATGATGCTGCTCTGCACTACAGGTGCAACAAGCGTACCCTGAGCTGTGGTTAATATTGTAACGTTCTCATCCCTGCCGTTCCTAACATGATGCTGCTCTACACTACAGGTGCAACAAGCGTACCCTGAGCTGTGGTTAATATTGTAACGTTCTCATCCCTGCCGTTCCTAACATGATGCTGCTCTACACCACAGGTGCAACAAGCGTACCCTGAGCTGTGGTTAATATTGTAACGTTCTCATCCCTGCTGTTCCTAACACGATGCTGTTCTACACTACAGGTGCAACAAGCGTACCCTGAGCTGTGGTTTATATTGAAACGTTCTCATCCCTGCTGTTTCCAACATGATGCTGTTCTACACTACAGGTGCAACAAGCGTACCCTGACCTGTGGCCTGTTTTGGTGGACCCTCAAACCGGTGGGGGCCTTCTTGCTGGAGTACCTTTGGAGAATGCCGAAGCGTGCATGAAGGTAGGTGTGCAATGTGCAAGAAGGCTCCTGCATAGTGTGTGCACTTGTGTGTTGTCTGCGTCCACACAGTTATGTGTATGTATGCATGTATGTACCTGTGTGTGTGTGCGTGTGAGTGCAAGTAAGTATGCCACTTCTCTTTACATATGTTGGTGGGGATGAGAGTCTTTGCACCAATTTCAATCGCCTTGAAATCCCTACGTTTCCATTGCTTCTGCATGCTGCAGCTGCTTGAATAAATAGACGGTCCATATTAGCAAGTAACCAACACGGGCCGCAGCTTTCCTCCAAAATTCCTTATGGTGTTTTGAAGGATGAAAAACTTTTGACTTGCTTTTGGCTTTTGGGGTTCATTGGGAGTGCAGGGATGAAAAATTGTTGTCTTTGCTTTTGGGGTTCATTGGTAGAGGAGTGCAGGGATGAGATGGGGCACTCAGGCGCTGTCTTGGCCGTGGTAATTAGGGATGGATGCAATGTGAAATACAAAGCTGCAGTAAATTATCTTCATAAATACTCACAGGACCTAAAGAGTTGCGGCTACGCCTCTGCTGCCATAATTGGGAGAGTACTGGAAATCTGTGAAGGCAAGCCAATTGTTATATTGGACAGCTCGTAACGATGAGTAATCTTTGTGGGCGAGTACTACACTTAGCTGTGCAACTTACTCTGAAAACAGAAGGCGTCCTCGCAAATTGCACACAATATTATGAGGTGTAAGTTTGAGGTGTATAATTATGAGTGCAGAACTGACTTTTTACAAACTTAGCTCGCTACCAAGGACACCTCCTTCTCAATATGGGGACTGATTTGAACTCAATCACTGCGTGTGTTTTTCTTTTTCCCCCACAAACTTGATCATTTAAACTTTAAAACTTGATACTGCTGTCATAGGGATACTAGGCTGGCATAGGGATACTAGGCTGTTACAGGAAACTAGGGCTGGACAGCAAAGCGTGCAAGTGGCAACAAAGAGCGAGGCGTGTGCTCTCACCTCAATATCGTATCAGTGTTGCTATTCAAAACTGTTAGTGTTAGGCTTATCACTTATCATGCCTGTTATCTGTTTGGTCTCATGCGTGCTTCCAGTTGCTTAGTACTCAGGAAATACAACATTACTCGGGCAGTGGAAAGTTATTCTCCACATAAATTAAGAAAAAAGAGCCACTCATGAACCGAGTACCATAAGTCCCCCGCCTGACAGACAGGAGGGAGGTGTCATATAAAGTGCTCAGGGCTTTTAAAGTTAACTTTACAAACTGAGCTTGCCTTAATGGCATTGTGGCTTTAAACTTCATACGTGTGTCTCTTTGAAACGGCAAACGTGCCGCTAAAGATGGTTGAGCCGGAGAGACACGATCAAACACAAGGAATTAAACATAAGGTAAGGTAAGGTAAGGTTACATCGCTATATATGCCTCTGGTGGGCATCTGAGCGGAAGCTTGGAAAAAAGCCTGTAACCAAACCAAAAAAACTCTAGAAAGATCAAGGGAACAGCGCTAGGCACTTAGCTACAAAAGAGGCAACACCAAAAATATCAGGTTGGTTGATAGAGATTCTTAATAAACGAGCTGGGCCATCCTCAAGAAATTGAGGTGGGAATATAAGCAAGCTGTTGCTGTGTGCGAAGTCTGACCAGATGTTCATGTGGACAGTCCAACAAAATGTGTTCCTCATCCTGAATAGCGTGCCAGTTACATCTGTCACAGATCCTGAGCTCATAAGGCCTTCTATTCCTGTCATGATGCATTCTTTGGACCAGACATTTGTGGCCAGAAAGGCTAAGGCAAGAAAGTGCGCGGCTGCATCAAACGTAAGCAAGCAGTACTACCCGGACTGCTCAAGTACTAAACACTTTTGAAGTGCTGCAAGATGCAAATCTTTTAAGAGTCACATAAGCAGGGTGTCCACCAATGCAAGAAATACAGTGGGTACAGGGGATAGAAATCATATGAGAATTGGAGAGGTACTCATTTGATGGCCCGCCCCCGGACGTGTACAACAAGAAAGTGGCTACTTATCAGTTTGCCATCCCTTCTTCTTGGAGTATCTTCTTTTGATCTGATTTGATCTGACCCAACGTATTTTACGCAATCTTAACTTTTCCGTTGGCGTGTGCATACTGTGATGTACACATGTGGAGGCAGCAATGTGGCTTTAAAGGCATTCCCCGAGTTCGTTTTGGAAAGAAAAACTACGCAGGGGTGATAACATAACAAGCATGGATTAAGGAAACGGAGACCTTGCCGTCGGACAGAGAAGTACTCAAGCTACCAGGCGGAATTGAACCCGCGACCCCAAAGAGTCTGGCCTGATCACGGGCCACTAGGCTTTCAGGGCATCTACCCTGTGGCCAGATTCCTTTTGAAGTTGAATATATTCAGAACTACAGATCAAATCACAGCGAAGTACAAGACTCAGCACATCATTTCTTTCGTTTCAAATCTGCTTCTCTACTCCAGCTTTGCTTAACACACTGGCATATAACACATGCTTTGTCACTAACACACACACACACACACATACACACACACATACACACACACACACACACACACACACACACACACACACACACACACACACACACACACACACGTCGGCTGCCGCGCCTCTCCTCCTTTAGGCCGGAAAGTTAAGTTACTGAGGAGCTGAGGAGCTAAAGGATATAGGAAAAATTACGCAGGGAAGTGAAACACAGAAGAGGAAGAAAAAAACTAGCAAAGAGCCAACTGAATATTGCAATGCTATCTTACATAGATTGGCTTATTGAACAAAACTAGTCAAAACCTCTACTAAAAATCTAGCCAACCAGCCAAATGTCACACGGCTTGTCACTACCACCAATTGGATACGACAACCACCAATTGGATACGATAACATTTTCTTTTACACCCATTTTTTTAATTTTGGTTAAGGGGAGATAGCAACTGCGAGGGTGACAAAGAACTAAAAGTTAGGAAGCAAAAGAGGAAGGCTGGAAGAAATAGAAGAAAGTAGGGGGGGGATCCAGGTTGATGGCGAGAAGGGCAAACGTGTACATGAGCGAGAGAAGGTCAAGCATGGGAAAGAAAAAAAGCTTGTGTATTTGGGTGCCTACGTAGCAACAAGGTTTAGGGATACAGGGCTAGAAAGCTGTACAAAAGCAATGGGCTGAGGAACATTATGAAAAGATCTTTAGAGCTGAGGAAGAACTCACGGGTAATACAGGTTCCCTGCTTGATTTTTTCTCCTTAAGGATTGAGTGGGAGGATTCCAAGCATACTTCATACAAATGTCCAAAACAAAGGGGAGCGTTTCGCATGCTGCCCCAATTTACAAGCATTACCAACAATTATAACAAAAGCGCTAACTCTTCATGACAAATCCTGGATTGCAGAATCTCTATGTTAATTGAAGGGACGAGTTCTGTTGGAGCACATTCTGACTGATTTAGCTGCAGTAAAATCTAACCACTGCTGGTTGCTCTTGCGGTAGTTGCAGAGCCAGCAAAGGTGATTTTCACGCCTTTTTTTAATTGTGTCAACCTGTCCTGACACATGCTTCTCTCCTGCCTCGAAAACTGTCTTGAAGAGGACGGCCTTTTCCAGAGCTCGAGTATCCCTCAATACATTTGGTGGCAATTATCCTTCCTCTCTTCCGATTTCATCATCTACGACGGATGGATAACATCTACGACGGATGGATTACATTGGCTGAATTGCAAACGCGGAGAATTTTCACCCCCTTCCATGCTTGACAGCAAGTGGGGCTTGGCTGCCTCTCCTACTCGTGTGTAGCCCTCGTTGAACCTCGAAGAACCAAGTTCCTTTCCTTGCCACGGGGAGTTAATGGATTAAGGATGAATGGTATGAACTAAAATAATAATGAAAAAACAATAAATTGGCGTTGGCCACTGTCGCCCTTCAATGTAAACCAAGTCTGAAAAGGCCGTGTTTTTTTCCGGTCAAAATAATGCTAAAAACACATACCTTAACATCGTGTTAAGCTCATTTTACTATGTAGACAAAAACACAGTCTGCATGCAAATTTTCCAGACTGCTTAGGCTCGGGGTACAACTGTAGACAAAAACATGGCCTCTAAGAATGCCTACAGCCAAGTCCACAACTTTGGGGGTGATTCGGACACTGAAGAGCCTGCTGCACAGTTAGGCAAGTGTCTGCAGGCTACCCTGAACAGTTTTTCACTCATTGCACACAAGCACCCTCCCTCACACGGCTGCTGCTGCACGGACAGGAGCTCAGCCGTTCTTGCCAATCATCCAATCCCTTTCTCACATTACATCTGCAGGGGCTCAAGGCGCAACAAGTCTACAAGGTGAGAGGGAAAAGTGTTAAATGATTAAACCATTATCATAAATCCGTTGCCTTGCAGCCTGCCTAACAAGTTGCTGCGGCAATGGAGTAAACAGCATAAATGTAGGTCTTACATCGGAAGCATGCACACATCCATGTGATCCTTAGGGCAATACAAAAGAGCGTAAGAAAAGGCAAGTGAGTACTTAGGATAGACGCGCACATGAATAAGCATACAAGTGAATTGAAGCTCTTAGGAGTAGCCCTGCAAGGACGAGCTTGCACTACATCATTGCGCAACAACACGAACAGGCAGAGAATACTAAAAGCAAGTTGATGCGCAAAACAAGAAACAAGTAAAACAAACAAACAAACAAACAAACAAGAACAAGTGGATGTGCAGCGCAAGGGAGAAAGAATCAGCTTCCGCGACCGCAGCACGGGGTGAAGTTGCAGATGCAAGCACTAGTTGCAAAGCAGGCACAGCATGCAGCACAAGCAAATGAAGTCTGAATAATGCCCATTCATTTGTAACTTTATCAAGAAGGGAACTACACGCACTTCTTTCAAGCTGTACTCACTCGCCTACCCCCTAAAATTTATTCTGCATGCGACAGTTGACGCAGTGTATAATGCATTTTTTGATTCAGTGCCATTTGACACTCCTTGTTGGCGCAGGCACGACGCAAGAAACAGAGGAGCAGGCTGGGGAAACTGTGCTCGATTTTGAAAAAGAAGACGGCAGCGTCGTGCAGGAGCGAGAGTTGCACATTTATGCACTGCCCCTGTATTGGGTGCGTTGCCTTGAGTTGATGAGGCCAGTTGCCTTGAGTTGATGAGGCCAATTGCCTCGAGTTGATGAGGCCAGTTGCCTTGAGTTGATGAGGCCAGTTGCCTTGAGTTGATGAGGCCAGTGTTCGCGAGCTCACCTCATACAGAACACTTTCAATATGCCAACCACTGTGTAAAAAGCATGTGGTAGAAATAAGGGGCTTTGGCAGGGTATTTGCCTTATCAGTGTGTACGTGACAAATACCAGCTTGGTCCGTGTGAAAACCTCACAAAGCCCTGCCTTAACACGACTGCAACAAACTGCTGGAAAAATCCACATTACTTCTTGTGAACGTACTCGTAGAACCCAGACGAAGCCCCTGAAAACAACCTCGTTTTTTTGCCGGTCTCACGCTTTAATGAAGATGGCCGGTTACGAGACGGATGGCAAGGGAAATTCAAGGTGAGCGCAGCGCTTATGTGCACGCCACGAGTTTTGCATCAACAAAAATTACACTAGGCATTAGCGTGAGATGTGTAATTGTGCCCCCTCAAATACGTAAGCAACCTCGCCTGACGCACTGTTATGGTATGTGCACCCCTGAAATGGTATGCGCACACTGAAATGGTATGTGCACACTGAAGTGCACACTGTGCACTGGTATGTGCACACTTCAGACTAGAGCACATGCCTGAGCCATTGTAGGCCAATCCTCAATTTCATGTGCTTACTCTTGGCCAGCTGTTGTGAGCCTCTGCTCAGAACCTTCAGTGCAGACACTGTGCTCTTTTACGAATTGGCGCGTACGAACAATGGAATGAAGAGCTCGTGCACGCGCACACCCTCATAACAGCATCACATGATTTAGCCAGCATGGTGCAGCACATGATACACCTGAGTAGCTTGACCAAGCTTCACACACAAACTGCGCCAGCCGTAGCCATGTAAACCAAACGCCCTCCCGCAGGACCATGTTTCTTTGTTGTAGATCAAGGATTGCTTCATACTAATCCTGTGTGCAGGTGCGCCCAGTAGTCCTTCTTCCTCTCTTCCTCCTATACGCTTCAGGATTTGGACCAAGTTTCTAATTCTAGTAAATCTAGGACCCAGGTCGATTGACCAAACCTCAATCATCATTGACCAAACCTCAATTGACCAGCATCACACACACGAACCTCAATCGTCATTGACCAAACCTCAATTGACCAAACCTCAGTTGACCAACCTGGGTCGATTAACCAAACCTCAATCATCATTGACCAAACCTCAATTGACCAACATCACACACACAAACCTCAATCGTCATTGACCAAACCTCAATCGACCAAGCCTCAATTGACCAAACTTCACACACAAAAAGTTGCCAGACGTACCCATGTAAATCAAACGCCCTCCTGCAGGACCGTGTCGACGAAATACAAGGGGCAGCAGCTGAACGATGGGCCAAGCTAAAGGACAAGGAGGAAGGCACGTTCGGGAATCGGGTTTACAAGGTGAGAGTCGGGTCATTAGGTCTCTCGGTAACATTGACCAAAACTGTTGGAAAAAGATAGGGAACCAGGTGTACAAGGTGAGAGTCGGGTCATTAGGTCTTCCGGCAACATTACCATTTCGGCAACATTGACCAAAATGTTTTGGTTGAAGAGAGGGAATCGAGTGTACAGGTGAGAGTTGGGTCATTTTGGAAACATTGACCAAAACTTTTGACAAAACAGAGGGGACCAAGTGTACAAGGTGAGAGTTGAGTCATTAGGTTTCTGGCAACATTGACCAAAACTTTTGACAAATGTCGTAGCAAATCACTGTCACTGCAAAGTATAAGACTCAGCACGACAATCTATCTTCAAACACGCACACTAGTCGGCTGCCGCGCCTCTCCTCCCCAGGGCTGGGAAGTTTACTCAACCATCTGGCTGAGCATTGTGTAGTTTACTGAGCTAATTGAATACCGCAATATCAAAACCAGAAAATGCTATCTTCAATAAACCGGCTTCGCCAGCTTATTGCACAAGACAAGGCGAAAACAACCTCAACTGAAAACCAACTAACCAAATCACACGAATCGTCACTGCCAACAATTGGGCGTGACACAAAAGAGAGGGAAACGGTTGTACAGGTGAGAGTTGAGTCATTAGGTTTCTGGCAACATTGACCAAAGCTTTTGGCAAAAGAGAGGGAACTGGGTGTACAGGTGAGAGTTGAGTCATTAGGTTTTTCGGCAACATTGACCAAACCTTTTGACAAATGAGAGGGAATCGGGTGTACAGGTGAGAGTTGAGTCATTAAGTTTTTCGGCAACATTGACCAAAACTTTTGGCAAAAGAGAGGGAACCAGGTGTACAAGGTGAGAGTCGGGTCTTTAGGTCTTTCGGCAACATTGACCATTTCGGCAACAGTGACCAAAACTTCTTGGTTGAAGAGAGGGAATCGGGTGTACAGGTGAGAGTTGGGTCATTTTGGAAACATTGACCAGAACTTTTGACAAAACAGAGGGGACCAAGTGTACAAGGTGAGAGTTCAGTCATTAGGTTTCTGGCAACATTGACCAAAACTTTTGGCAAAAGAGAGGGAACCAGGTGTACTTGGTGAGAGTTGAATCGTTAGGTTTTTCGGCAACATTGACCAAAACTTTTGACAAAAGAGAGGGAACCGGGTGTACAGGTGAGAGTTGAGTCATTAGGTTTTTCGGCAACATTGACCAAACCTTTTGACAAAAGAGAGGGAACCGGGTGTACAGGTGAGAGTTGAGTCAGTAGGTTTTTCGGCAACATTGACCAAAACTTTTGGCAAAACAGAGGGAACCAGGCGTACAAGGTGATGGTCAGGCCATTTAAGTCACTGGGCAGCATTGACCAAAGAGGGAGAAGGTGATCTTGAGGAGGGTGGTGTTACTGGGCAGCATTGACCAAAGAGGAAGAAGGTGATCTTGAGGTGGGTGGTGTTGCACCTTCCTGCAGAGGGCACTTTTATTGTAGGCATGAAACGTGCGTTGCTCCTTTGTTTAAACGTGACAGTGTCTGTCACTAGCTGTCAAAGGTGGAACCTTTGGGTGTGGGTTGGCATGGTGCTCAGCCTAAATGAAATGTTTGAATTAATGATAAAGGGGATTGAGATGAACAGTAACAGTAGGTTGACCTGCAAACATCAGGAGAGACTATGTACTGATTTGTGCCAATCAAATGCCCAGCTGGTACACATTAGAAACTGAAACGAAACACCTTTTGGGCGAAGGACACGTGTGGGAGCATGACACGTAAGGTTATCCGAATTGAGACCGACTTTTTGGCCTTATACACACAGATTTTACATATTTTTGAGTCAAACTGATATTACATGGTGGAGAATTTATGTGTTGCTTAATACACCTGCGCTGTATGTGCCGCAATCCTTCTGCGTTCATGAAGCACAATCTGCACTGATGCTGGGTCATCGCAGGCAGGGCAAGGCAGTTAATAATTTCAAACCCATCCCACACTCCTGCCCCACATTGCAGGCAGGGCAGCGAGCAATTGTTGGTTTGACACTCCTGCCCCACATCGCAGGCAGGGCAAGGCAAGCAATGAACGATCTCAAACCCATTCCACACTCCTGCCCCACATTGCAGGCAGGGCAAGGCAAGCAATTAACAATTTCAAACCCATTCCACACTCCTGCCCCACATCGCAGGCAGGGCAAGGCAAGCAATGAACGATTTCAAACCCATTCCACACTCCTGCCCCACATTGCAGGCAGGGCAAGGCAAGCAATGAACGATTTCAAACCCATTCCACACTCCTGCCCCACATTGCAGGCAGG
>Ga0307968_1000372_pt1:0-2500 | contig 30726 bp, 29 predicted proteins | sample OrgLakmetagen650_FD_201834 | JGI IMG/M metagenome (GOLD analysis project Ga0307968, IMG submission 201834) | Saline water microbial communities from Organic Lake, Antarctica - #650 | ecosystem: Environmental > Aquatic > Non-marine Saline and Alkaline > Saline | place: Antarctica: Organic...
ATGTATGTATGTATGTATGTATGTATGTATGTATGTATGTATGTATGTATGTATGTATGTATGTATGTATGTATGTATGTATGTATGCATGCATGTATGTATGTATGTATGTATCAACCTACCTGGACGATGCTTGCATTCAAGACCTCCCTCTCAGCAAAGGTGGTGTCCAAACTCATTTTGCCCAGCTCGCTCCTCATTGTGGTCTGTAAATGAAGGTGCAAAAGGAATACAAGACTCTGGTTTAACTGAACAAAGTGAAAGGCGGTCTGGGACGCAATTGGCAATGGAGTAAGAATGCAGTAGGGGTCAGTCTGTACTTGATTAAAGGAAGCAGAATCGAATGAAGTGGTGATAGACAACAAGGTCTGTATGCTCAAGGTGGTGTCCAGGACACACCATTTCCAACTCACTCCTTGCGGTGGTCTCTTGGGCTGAAGTGAATGTGCGTTCAATGTAACACACTCAGCGGGTTATGCAGGGGGGGAGAGATAGGCAACACCGTTGTGGATGTCGCAGAATAGTAGGCTCGATATGCCAGCAAAGACTAGGTCCTTGGTATGGTCCGCGGATGTATGCGGGATGAACTGAAGAGATGCAACAAATGCTGAAACCACGCAATTGACTGCATAGAGCGTCACACAACGTCTGTGGCAAACGCATTTGTTATTGGCATCCGATACCACACAGCTGTGGACGTTCAAAGGCTGCAAGCACGTTTCAATTCATCCACGTCAGCGTCAACCCTTTTCACGATGTGGCAATTCATCATCTCATGTACGGGACAGGCAATCCATCACAATTGTTTCCAAAAATTTCCTGTTCTGTATGTTTACTAAATCGTTCGTCTCATAAGTGAACAGGCAGTGCAAATTTTCTTGCATGCAAGACGATGAGCAGAGATGGTCTGTAACACTGCTGTTCAGCGAACAATTAGTGTACACAGTAGAGCAAAAACGACCATGCAGCTAAAAACACGTGGCAGTTCCAATACTACCTGCAACAGTTGAGGAACTGCAGAGAGCATGCTGTCCACACCAAAATGGGTCCCACAGGTCTTATCTTTCACAGGAATGCATGCACACACACATGCACACAACACACATGTGCAGACATGCACAGCAAAACACACTTTGAGACCGAGCGCACACGTGCTCACTTGCCTGAGCAAGTTGAGAAATCGCAAAGAGCGCGTTGTCCACACCGTAAGAAGCTTTCACGGGGTCAATTACACGTACGTACAGCACCCCGTCAATGGCTATCGTGACGTTGTCCTTTGTAATAGCTGATTGCTGCGTGATGGGCCTGGGGAGTGTGATGTTTTGTGGGGTGAGCTAGGGTGAGTGGAGGTCTGTGATGTGCTTGGCCAGCAGGGTTCCGTGCTGATTTGATTGCTGGGGTACAAGAAAAAGACAAGGGCTAGAGGTTGAACTAGGAGCTTAGTTTGGGTTACCCAACGTGCACCCAAACATGTTTACGAGCACCGCCAATACCGTGCACACTGCCCTCAATTAATTTGGGGTTGGGAAGGCCTGAGGCGTCCATTTCAAGGTCGTGAGCCACAAGAGAGGAAAGAGAGGACCGGGTGAGGCAATTCAAAAGGTGTTATCAAGGCAACATGCTAGATTGCGCACCTGTAACTGACCCTATAGATCATTATGACGCACGCATTTTTGCATACAATAAACTGTCATTAGAGCTCGCAATCGTTTTGAGCACAAACAGCAGGATTAAGTGACAAAACAGTAGCAATTTTAGGTTGGAACATGCTCATAGCCTTTTTTGCCGATCTGAAGGGACATGAGAGGTGCGGTTTACAGAAAACATTCCTGCCTCTGGGAAGCTATGCAACATGAGGTGCACTTCTACGGCCCAGGCCGTTCATCTACCATAACTCCAAAACGCAGACCACCTACATGGCAAGCTCCTTCAGGGACTGTACGTACGCAATCTTGTCCACCTGTCGATGCACACACGCGTGCACAGTTCTGCTGCTTGCTTGACCCTCGTGAGTTTGCACTTTCAGCTCTCTTCAGGAAATAAGCACATGCTTCAGTCGTGGACATGCTTGCAGCTGTAGCAAGCAGTTTGCAAAATCAAAAAAGGGCGCAAGTTATGCTGGTTGTAGCAGATTGCTAGCAGCTATAACCAGTGGTCAGTTTTGTAGGTGTACGCATGTGGGTTCATAACTGCTACAGTCAGTTTTTGTAGTAGGTGTACGCATGTGGGTTCATAACTGCTACAATCATGGATCCGCACCATGTGGGTTCATAACTGCACTGCATGTGGGTTCATAACTGCTACAGTTTTGTAGGTGTACGCATGTGTGTGGGTTCATAACTGCTACAATCATGGATCCGTACCATCAGTTTTGTAGGTGTACGCATGTGTGTGGGTTCATAACTGCTACAATCATGGATCCGTACCATTGGGATCAGGAAGTGCAGCCCGGGTTCCAACATCTTTACAAACTTCCCAAACCTGAGGTGAAGTGGGAGTG
>Ga0307968_1000372_pt1:5000-30726 | contig 30726 bp, 29 predicted proteins | sample OrgLakmetagen650_FD_201834 | JGI IMG/M metagenome (GOLD analysis project Ga0307968, IMG submission 201834) | Saline water microbial communities from Organic Lake, Antarctica - #650 | ecosystem: Environmental > Aquatic > Non-marine Saline and Alkaline > Saline | place: Antarctica...
AGTGCATGCAGTCAAGTACGTGCTTTTATACATGATGCGAGATGATGGCCTCAAATAAGGGGCTAAAAAGTGTGTGCACGCTTGTGCTTAAATTCACCGATCTGCGACAAGGAGATCAGCATGATGGGAAGAGAGTTTGAATTTGATACATGATTACATGCCCCACAGTGTGTGTGCACAAGCATTTCTGTGCAAATATACGTACATTCCACATACATACGTTCACAAACGCGCACACGCATACACACGTGCACACACACGTGCACACACACACACACACACGTGCACACACACATACACACACGCCACACACAGGAAAGCTAGCAAATTGCAGGCCCTCAAAAAGCCCCTCCCTCTAGCCCTTATCGGTGGCGGGGGTCTGGCTGTGGGGGCGTTGGTGGTGTGGGGTGTGGTGAGCCTGGTCAAGAGGGGCCGCAGTAAGAAGGCAGAGACCGCTGCCCTAGCAGCACAAGGCGTGGTTGCAGGTACAAAGCGACACATAATGAATTATGATATGTATTTCTTGACTGTACACTTGCAGTGTAAGTGTTTGTGAGCTTGTTTGTAGGTGTATGCTTGCATGTACCCCTGCGTGTGTATGTGTGTGGGGGATGTGTGCGCAGATGTGACCCCTACACTGTGTGCTCATGTCTAGGTGTGTGCGAAACGCACATGCATGTGTATACCTGAGTGCAATGGTGCACCGCACATGCGTACATGCAACAGGTCCGTGCTCCAAGGTCAAGCCCAGCCAGAAATGTGTCCCTTTGGCAGATGGCAGTGCCTGCGTCATACGGCGTGCGATCCCAGGTCGGTCTTTCTAGGTTTGATGTTTTGGTTGACATTTTTTTGTCCGTCTTCCTTCTGCGTGTAAATCATTTGGCTGAGACAGAAAACTAGTGATCATGTACTCAGGCATTTGCACCCATACGCCTGGATGCCTGTGGCTGAGACTGAGCTAGGCGTACGCAAGCATTCAAAGCCCTGCTAATCTGACTCCTCTTTCTTTCAATAAATCTGGGTGCACACTCATTTCTGAATGAGAACTGAAGTAAGTGCCCTTGGTCCTGCATACAGCCGACAACTCCTGTCTTTTCAACGCCATTGGTTATGCGATGCACGGCTCAAAGACCAAGGCACAATTTCTCAGGTGAAAAGCGTAAGGGGCGTCCGCACTGATTATGCAGTGCCTGTCTGTGTTGTCTCATTCAGTGTGATGTCTGGTTTGGGTAGGGCCACTCTGCTATCTAGTTTAGATAGCACCAGCAAATGCATGGCTCCTTGCCTCACTGTGCAAAGGCGTGTTAATGAAACAGTGGAGCATCGCAATGGGATCAACACGCCAGTCAAAAAGCAGTATCATAATTTCTCGCAACAACACATTCCCTCTCTGATTGTCCTCCCTTCACAATGACGTCTTCTCTACACGCCCAAGGTCTGTGTGAGGTCAAACAGAGGTTTTAGGGGGGGGGGGAGTGCTTTTGGTGACTGGGTACAGCAGCTCAAATTTCCATGTTTAGTAATACGTGCGCCTAATCCAGCATCTCAACATATAAGAGCAGGTCAGCAGACCGGTACAAGGTAGCTTTGGCAGGGAAGTACTTAATGGATTGTTACGGCAAACATTAATGATTATGAGTAGGGTTGGCCTAAACCGTACCTGGGATTTCCATATACTGTATATACGCCGTATATGACCGTATATTCGTAGGGTTGAGAACCATATATATACACCGTATATGACCGTATATTTGGTGATTTCCCTGCCAAAAATACCGTATATGCACCGCATATATATGGTTCTGGCCAACCATATGTATACGCCATACCGTATTTGAGGGGAAATGGACTCGCTCAGAATTAATTTATAGGGAGTTTATTTTGCAGCTCTTGACGAGCTGAGCACGCATGACCCAATCTATTATACCCAAAAAATAGATGGTTAGGGAGCTAGGCCTGCTTTAAGCCAAAAACACCCCAAAGTGGCCTTTTTCAGTGCAAAAAAAGGTCAAACTACCATAACGACCATTACAACTATTTGCAAAGAACTTGCTTTTATAGAAGGTAGGAAGCAAAGGAAGTGCCCAATTAAGAATTGGCGAGAGCAAAACTTTGACCATAAAGAGCACAAATGTTGCTATTGCGGAATTGAACCCGAGTTATTGGGGTGCATCTCCTGCAAATACGGTCCATATTCGGTGTAGGTATTTACGGTTTAGACCGTGTATATGCCGTATATGTAAACGGTCGGTCAAAACCCATGTACAGACCCGGATACGGTGGAGAATTTGCATATACGGTACCGTATATACAGCGTATTGAAGTACGCCGTATTCTGTATGTACGGTTTGGGCCAACCCTAATTATGAGCTATGCCTGATTGCAATTCACAGCACATGTGTATTAAATAGGTCAGCTCCATATGTATTATGTGAGTACGTAGGTCAATCTTTGTTTGTAAACAAAAGAGGTGGCCGTTAGGCAGCTTGCAAACTACAGAGCATTGTCCTTGTAATCAGGACATCAGGACATTTGAGCCCTGGCATGAATGACATTCATGATAGCTTTACCTAATCATCTTGATGAGTTTGTGCTTACCCGCTCGGTTTAGGCTCATTTTTTATTATATTGGAATTCCACCCACGCCCACGCCCACACCCACACCCACCCACCCACCCACACCGACCCACACCCACACCCACACCGACCCACACCCGCACCCACACCCACACCCACACCCACACCCACACCCACACAAATCAATAAGCAAGCCTTTCAAAAAATGTGGAAGGGGCCTAGTAATTATTTGGGGATGCTTTCACACTGGTGTACAGCACATTAGCGCTGTAGCATTAATTGCTGAAGATCAGAATTATCGACCAGGCTCCAAAACAATACTCTGTTTTCGACATTTGAAAGCATTCCATGCACAGGTCCGGTATTAAAAGGAGCGCAGGGAGTGATTTTGAGAGCAAATTTCTCTAGGGGACGAAAGCTGTACAGAAAGGAAGACACTGGCAAACACCGATGATAACATAAAAGCAGCAATGGAATTAACTATCCAACATTGTGTAGAACATTGTGTAAGACGAAGCGTACAACAATGTTTTTACAACAATTTGTAACAGCACTGTAACAACACGTGTCCAGGGGTGTGGTGGCACGTGAGGTGTCCTCAGACCCAGCAGAATACAGCGAAGCGTTTCTTGGTGAGTGAGGGCCTTATCGTTCCCTTGCCATTCATCTAATTTGAACAGGATCAGTGAGGACCACGTGAAAGCATGCGCGTATACTGTGAACATAACCTACCCGTTCCTTTTCTTGTTGCATGTATCCATGTGCGTATCCATGTGTGAGTTGCTCATGCGCTGCAGCAGTGACAAATGCTGACTGGCTCCTGCATCGTGTCGCTCATAGCTTAGCCGTGTGTGTAAGCCGTATGTGTAAGCCGTAGGATCCTATGAAGTGTTGAGCTGGCAGTTTCAATACGACGTGCTCCGCACGTGCCTATTTTTTAGTGCTCCATAACCTGTGCGAAGCCTAGCCCTTGAACATTTGCCTTTCTTACTCACATCATACAAACAGCGATACGCTTAAAATGTCACACGCCCAAGCGTTTGCGTAGCTCACTGTTGCAAGTGCCTCTTTATCAAAGTCACGAGCTTTCATTCATATAAGATCAATGCCCCTTTTAACATACCATCATCTACGCTGGTGCCTTTTGCCTTTTGCACGTACCAAACACACATCAAGTTAAGCATGAAGTGCTACACATCTACACATTTCACCAAGCACCTTATACCCCCGGTATTTCATACACATACATAAATTAGAATTATCCAAACATGTTGTGCAAAGGATTTCATCCTGGTGCTTCTACCTCAGGAATGAACAACATGGCATACTGCAGCTGGATCATGCAGCCCATGAACTGGGGGGGAGGCATAGAGCTGGCTATCTTGGCGCGGTAACTCCCTTAGCTTGCCGAACTTTTTCTGGCTTGCATACAGAGCTTCAGCTTTTGCCATGCTCGTTACGACTGGTTTACAACAGCGCACTTAAAAACTAGTTCACAGATGTGGTCTTGGGCTTTTATTTCCTTCACTTGCATCCCGCAGGCACTATGGCCGAGAAATCGCTGCTTGGAACATTGAGTCAAAGAAACCTAGCGTATTTGGGGAGGAGCAAGGCTACCCACGCCACGTCATGGTGTGTGTGTGTGTGTGTGTGTGTGTGTGTGTGTAAGCTTCTTTGTTTGCGCCTACATGCACGAGACAAAAGGATGTGTACGGCTGAGATACGGGGCGTCAAACTGTCAGTAATGGAAATCTGCAATTTGAACCTGCAAATCTCCCATCATTTTGTTTCAGACATTGCTAGTGCTAGTTCAAAGGCTGCTCTTCTCAGGCCTCATTCGTCAATCTAAAGCCAAAGATTTGTCACATATATGTGGCTGTGATTAAGGCATGTCGCCCTTACACGGATATCTCGGGTCATCTACTTCAGTTTTTTCCTTCAGAATTTCAGGCATACCACCCTACCTTGCGTCCTTCAGGTCATCTATACTGGATCCCACTATGATGCTCTAGCTATTACAAAGGTATGCTACATACTTGGGGTTGGCCATGGCGGTATGACCATACGGTGTTTGTTTGCACAGCTGTTGAGCAGAAAAGCCTAGGACTGACACACGGTGTTCTTATGTACAAGATTCTGGCCAACCCTGTTTCATACTTGTTTAGAATTGTACCGGCTGGCTGTTTGCACTCGTCGGCCCTTTGCCCTACCATTTTCAATAATATTGCTGCCGTACGCACAACATGACAAGGCGTGCATTGCTTTATGATTTTCGCTTGCTTGTGTTTATAATAGCACATACATCCAGGCATTACAGTGTAGGAGCCAAAACCCTAATTCATGGTAATGTCCTCGTTGAGTAATTAACATTAATGAATACATGCTCGTCTATAAACAGCATCCCAAGGCTCCTGAGTCGGAAGACAAAAGGGAGTTCAACCCTCGGACAAAAAGTGGCAAGATGGCCATTGCTGCTGCTCAAAAGTTGACAGAGATGGCTCACAGGTGAGAAGGAGAGTGGCCGCCTCATTTTCTTTATGAGATGCTCAATCATACATATTTGAGAGTGTAATGTAGAAAGATGAACTTGCGTGCCTTAAATTCAATTAAGGAAAGGGGAAGTCCAAACCTCTAGTCGCATTGGACACTGAGGGTAGGTGATCTAACGAATAAGGATCTTTGCAGGAAAGTACCGATGAAGCAATAAAGTTTTGGTTGCATCCAAGAGGTACAGCTAGCTTGGCTTGTGTGCCAGCTCACTGCATATTTTTAAGGGGCATGGAAGGAACTGTTGTTGGCAGGGCAAAATGTTGAAACAGATTTGCAAGCACATGTTTCCCTGGCCTACCCTGAAAAATGATTACTCTTTCTTTGCACAGGGGCTCCAAGTTCTACCGGCCACCGATTGTCACCAAGTTGAAGTGCCGGTCCTGTAAAACGGTTTGCAAAGGTGCCGGCGAAGTAGAAGCACACGCAAAAAAGACTGGCCATACAAAATTTGATCAGATGAAGAAGTAGGCGCCTTACTAAGACCTTTTACTTAGTGTGGGAAACGGTTTTCGCTTCCTGTGTAGTTTTTCCTATTAGACCTCTAGTATGCGTACATAGTAAATGGGTAAATTCTTCCTCACTGATGTGTTTTCATTAGCTGGTTTTTATTTGTCGTTTATGATAGTGATTGATAGTGATTTAAATTTTGCGAGCTTACTAATGCGTATGAGCCCCGTCTTTCTTCCTCCTTTTGCTGGATCCATTTCAATAGACGGGCTCCCGATATATGTGCCCAATAAGGCACATATAAGGGAGCTATTCTGTCGGTTATACCTAGTCGGGAATTGTTTTTGTTGTGTGCCGGGTGTAACAAAAACATGCAGCGAATGACACCATAATATATTTTTATATTATGCTTCAACGCCTAAACGCATCCCTCCTCAATACAGCTGGAATTACCCCTATCAGGCACACAGCCGCTGCTGGATCCTCTGCTGGAATCTCTGGGAGAGCCATGTCAACTACTCCAGCCAAGCCTCTTGAGTCATTAAATTTCCAGAATGACACATTAAAGACACTCTTTATTGACAAGACACAGAACCCCTCCATTCAGCGCACTGTCAGAGGCGCAAACTTTTCGATGGTGAGTTATGGAATGGTAGGCACTTGTGCGTTAGCCAAAGTGATTGTGGTTGAGCAGTGTAAAACTAAACTTTTCTACTACGTAGCTCCAGCACTTCTGTACACACTATGTCTGTTCGGCCTTCCCAACTGTGCGGCCTTCCCAACTGGATTCACACCCTTTACATATGCCATTTAGCACAGAAAGGTAGCGCTTTCCCCTCCTACCTCCAACCACGTACTAATCATGGCGTAACAATACCTTGATGTTGGCAAACCATCACCAGCAGAAATTTCGTATGCATCTGACAAGCCATGTCAGTAGCATGCGTAGTTTCACACATCTGACATGTCTCGACCACAATTGCTTAATTGTTAGGTGTCACCTAGCCTGACCATAAGACTAAACCCTAAACTCAATTCTCCTAGGTGGAGCCCGAGCCAGTACTTAACCCTCGTGTCGTCTGCTTCTCTGAGGATGCACTACGTCTACTTGATATAGGTGAGCTGCGCACAAAGACATGTTGTTGCTGTGGTGTGCCTTGCCGAAAGGTGCTCTGACCCTCAATACATACGAACACACACACATACACACACACACACAAGCTCACACACACACTCTCACACACACACACACACACGCACACACACACACACGCACACACACATATCACATACATGCACACGCAGATCCCAGAGAAGCACAGCGTGCAGACTTTGCCGAGTACTTTTCAGGCAACAAGCAATTGCCCGGCACACAGCCGGCTGCGCACTGTTACTGCGGACACCAGTGAGTTGTGTCGTGTGAAAATGTCGTGGTGAAATGTGTCATTTTTTTGTGCGTGCTCCCTTTTTCGTGTGTGCTGAGAAGCCTTGCCAGGCTCTTGTGAGTTGTATGCGTCTGCGTGTGTGTGTATATACTTGTGTGTGTGTACTTGTGTGTGTGTACTTGTGTGTGTGTGTATGTGTGTGTGCGTGTGTGTGTGTGTGTGCGTGTGTGTGTGTGAGTGAACTTGTGTGTGTGTGAGTGAACTTGTGTGTGTGTGTGTGTGTGTGTACGTGTGTAATGCCTGGCTTGCCATGTACCTGGTCTCCTAGCCCCACAAAAACCTTAACTTGTGGTGGTGTGAAGACTTGAAATTGATCTGAGTAATAACCTGGTGCAAATGGTAGCTCAACTGCTCTGTTGCAGTATTGCTACTTGGAAAACGCACTGTCCAAAGCATACACAACACGTCCATTTAAACACACACATACGCACGCACATACATACATGCCTAACACTTGCACACGTTGTACACACTACTGAATGAACATCACTGTGTCATGGATCATGGATCATGGATCATGGATCATGGATCATGGATCATGGATCATGGATCATGCTTTTTTGTATACTATTGCGCTGTAGGTTTGGCGCGTTTTCCGGGCAGCTGGGTGATGGAGCCGCGATGTACCTAGGAGAGGTGAGGGTCTCAGCAAACTCCCACGCGGCAACGTCATCATATTGTTGCCTGCTGTTGAGAGTTTTGGTGAAGAAGAGGGACGGCAGTGAATTGTAAATAAACGTGTGTGAATAAACGTGTGTGAATAAACGTGACAATCTGCTTCTTGTGGATTAATGATGTGTTAGCTGACCTCTCTCTAAACCTCTCTTTCGCTTTTGAGATTGTGTCAGTGAACCTCAACACGCTCTTGTGACATGTTTTGTTTGCGCAGGTGATCAATGCCAAAGGAGAGCGGTGGGAGCTGCAGTTCAAGGGTGCAGGCTTGACACCCTACTCACGATCGGCTGATGGGCGGAAGGTAAAGATGGAATGGCCCCCAAGCTGTTGATGCTGTGCTGCGTTGATGTCGACTCGTAAAATGCGCCGTGAAGGAAATTGAACATTGCTGTAATGCTTGCATAGGGTGACGTTACAGAGCGTTTTGTTTCGAGCTTAATCTCACAAACACACAGGCACACACATACGCATCATCAAACACACAAACACACACACATGCAAACACACAGACCACATACAGACACATAAATGTACATACACATACACAAAGACACACAATCACATACACACGCACGCTCACACTGCAGGTCCTTCGCTCAAGTCTAAGGGAGTTCCTGTGCTCAGAGGCCATGCACGCCCTGGTAAGAGAAGCGGATTTTGTTTTAAGCGTGCTTGCAGTAGCGTGCTTAAAAAGGCGCTGCTGCTTGGTTTTGCTTTGTAACAGCGGGGGGTTGATTTTCATTTTGCTGCAACGCGTGGCATTCTTGCTCGCTCAGTAAAATAGGTTTCTCCTTCCCACTCCACAAAATAAGGAAGGTGACGTTAGGGGTGCACAAGCCTCACAAGATCTGTTATGCTGCATAAGGAATTGAGTGGTTTATTCACTGTGCAAGCACCCAGCTGGTGTTGTTGAAGATGCAGCACACAACTAAGATCTGGAAATCATGTTCATTGTTGTGCGGGGAGCACATGCGGAGACATAAGGGGTGCACATGCCTGCTCAGTATGAGCGGGGCATACATACACTCAATCTGCTGGAAGTTTTCAAGGCAAATTTTGAGGAACAGCAAACACTGAGATAACTTATGTCGGCACGTGTGTGGTTTCGTAGTCTGGAATATAGGGTGTCCAATGAATAAGAAATGTGTATGCTGGAGGTATTAGAGGCAAAGACGCTCATGTTTGGCTGCGCGCTTCGTCATGCAGGGCATACCCACGACTAGGGCAGGGACGTGCGTAACCTCCGACACCAAGATCGTGCGAGACCCTCTATATGATGGTGGGTTTGTAGGGTAGGGGTTCAGGTGTAACTTCATCTGATATAAAGGGGCTCAGGGTTGGGTGGAGAGCACACACACGGTATTATACACGCAGCTTTTCTCAAACGAGAGTAAGGATGTTCTTATAGCAAGGGACCTTTTTTTTTACACGACCAAATGTTCAAGTTATATCCATTTCATGTGCGCTGTACACAATTCCAACCCTGAAGCAACAAGAGTGCAAATGTGTGGCTTGCAAGCAGCTCCACCCCCTTCAATTCCAGGAAGTTTGCACACGCATGTGCATTCGTATCTTGTTGATTTATATCCTCCCCCCTCACATCCTGGCCTTCAAGGATGTTGTTGTAGGTGCTTCGAAAAGTAGGCTTCAAATAAGGGCCCAGAAGGTTCACTCATGCTTTCCCCCACTGTGCATCCTGTTACTAGAAGGAAAAGCGGTTGTGGAGTTGTGGAGCAAGCAACGACGATCAATTCTGTGTTCCTCCCTTGCCTGGTTTGTTGCAGGAAATGCCATCGCAGAGCAGGCAACCGTCATCACGCGCATTGCCCAGACGTTCCTGCGCTTTGGCAGCTTTGAGATCTTCAAGCCCACAGACTCCACCACAGGTTGCCATTAATTTGTAACTAGCAGTGTTCTACGCTTCTTCTTGACCAACTGCAGTTCTACAGACTAGATGAATAGACCAGCACTCCGTGTTTTTTGGCCAATCGCAGTCCTCACTTTTGACCATTTCCTTAGGGGGTACAGAGGCCCTTCTGTCCTGATTTCATCCCCCCTTCCTTGCCTTCCAGCACCCAAATTGGAGCATTGCTTTCAGAGACACACATGCATACGTGCACATACACTCACACACACACACACACAAACGTATACACACATTCACACATCCCTTGCACAGGTCGTGCTGGAGGAAGTGCAGGTCTAGATGCCGAGATGCTTCCCACAATGCTCCACTTCACCATTAAGACGTACTTCCCAGAAATATGGCGGGAGGGGAACGGTATGTATGTGTACAAGTGTGTGCGCAGGGCTTGTGATTGTTTGCTCTCTGTATGTCATCCAATAAGAGGCTGACAGCTTATTGAGCTGGTCTGCAACTACTGCCCATTCTCAAACAGGTGTCCCTTGATTCCATATTTTATCCACTCAAAACTTGTTTCGACTGTTTCAGCTGCCTGTGTTGAATGTCTGTCCTCCTTTGCATCTGGCAAATAAAACTAGTAAGGCGGACCACCTACTTTTCTAGTTTCGACTTTTGAAACCAGCGGATTGCGTACTTGTGAAACTGGTTTTACCATGGTCATACACCGTACACTGTACATTGACCAGAGATATCCCTGCTGAAAATGTTGTAATCCCTGCATGTACATGGTCTGTCCACCCCCCTACGTGCTTGCCTGCTTCTCCCATGCTGTGTTTGCAGGCGACCAGTTGCAGGCAAGCTGCCCTGAGGGTAACGAGCCTGAGTGGCACAAGCTGTACGCTGCATGGTTTAGAGAGGTGAGAGTGTAAGAGCTCTAACCCTAAAGGGCGTAAGAGAGCGTTTGAGCGTAAGAGAGCGTTGGAGCATAAGGATGTAGCCCTAAAGGGCATAAGAGAGCGTTGGAGCGTAAGAGAGCGTTGGAGCGTAAAAGAGCGTTGGAGCGTAAGGATGTAGCCCCAAAGGGCATAAGAGAGCGTTGGAGTGTAAGAGAACGTTGCAGCGTAAGAGAGCGTTGGCGCTTTAGAGAGCGTTGGAGCGTAAGAGAGCATTGACACGTAAGGATGTAACTCTAAAGAGCGATGGAGAGCGCAAGGTTGTAATCATGCAAGAGCAAAAGGGTAGGGTTGGCCAGAGCCGTGTATATACACCGTATGCAACCGTATGCTTGCATATTTGGTGATTTCCCTGCCAAGATACCGTGTATGCACCAGAGGTGCACCGTATGTATATATGGTTCTGGGCAATGCTCAAAAAGGCGAAGCATAAGGTCGTAAGAGTGCTACATTGTAAGGGCGTGAAACCATGAAGCCGTTGCAAGCAGAGCTACAAGAGGACAAAGGGGGGTACTGTCACTTTGGGTAAGAAGTGTGCAGTTGTGCTGCATACACTCTTGGGCAGGAGATGGAGTGCACAGTGTATGTATGCAACCGTTTTGAAGAAGGAGCTGCATTATCGCGCCAAGGTTTTACTGCTTTGTTTGTATGGAAATTGACAGCGCTTCTCTGTGAAGAAAATTGCAAAGTAGGTGTAGGGCAGTATGTAAGGGGTGCAGGCAGCACAAGTGTCCCCTCAATCTGTACCAGTGTCCCCTCCATCAAAGCTCCCTCAAGCTTGTACATCTGTACAAGTGTCCCCTCCAACAAAGCTCCCTCAAGGATCCCCCTACCATCCTGACAAGCTAACCGTGCTGTTCCAGTGCGTAAAGCCCTGCTTCTCTCACTAAAGTGTTTCCTCTTAGCCCTGCTTCTTCCATTCAAGTCTGTTGTATCGTGCCTTCAAAACGAGCTCCATGTTTTAAAGTTTACTTGTCATGTGTTTGCGCGCATCTGCACAGGTGGTGCGTCGCACGGCCTCCATGGTAGCAGGCTGGCAGAGTGTGGGATGGTGCGTCAGTGTGGTGTGGGTGTGAATGGGGTGTGTGTGTGCGCGCAAACGTGTATATTAGAAAGTATGCAGATGTCTGTAAGGTACTTGAAAATATGGGCTGGTTTGTACCGCAAGTCAGTCCCTTTTCACAACCCCATTGAGTGACCTTCACACACACTCTTGATAGTCAGAGACTAATCGTTGTTCTTTTTCCCCTTCTGGATTTGTGGATGTAGATTTCTGAAGGTTCATTTGACTGACCACAGCTTTGATATGAGGGGTTGGAGAGTATGCTTTCAAAGGGATATGTGTTCATGTTCATACCCAACCACGTTCACAATCGCTCTTGTCACCACCCACCTCTGCCTGTGTTCATTCATTGCTACATTCATTGCTACACTGCATCCTGGTGCTACTGGGTGTGTTGTCCTCCCAAGCAGTCACATGCAGGCAAACCCACGTATGTGCGCACATGTGCTACGCAGCAAATATACAAATTTATGTACAACACACGCATATACGCATGTACGCACGTGTACGTGCGTACACTCACTTGATTGCGCGCTCACAGAGCTCACACTTGCATGCGTGTTTGCGTGCATACACACACTCTCACACACACACACTTTTCGGCACACCCACTCATGCACATACACGTACAATCTGCTTAGGTGCCACGGAGTGCTAAATACAGGTACGCTTTTCTGGCCCGCTTTGGATTTTGCGGAGAGGAGAGGGAAAATCATCGCTAAATTTTGCAGCAATTGTTTCTGCGTTCCACAGCTTCATTGCATTCAACTTGTTGGGCTGGTCCTGCAGGCATATTGTTAATCATATGTCAAGTGAGAAACCCCTGCTTCTCTTGTACACTGTCAATCCTGACCCGCCCCCTGATTACAGACAACATGAGCATCGTGGGCCTGACCATTGACTACGGACCATTTGGTAAGATCGGATGGAAGTTTTGAGGATTGAACAAACAGTATCTCATCCGTTTCCTGTCATTTGTGTGCCTATGGGTTTTATTCTGTCTTTCTGTGTCCGCCATCTCTTTAGGTGGGCCAGGTAGGGTGGTGTGTTCTAATAAGATTGGCACAGAACAAAGAAAAGCGTTTAAGAGATGTAAAAGGACACAGACAGTAATTCGTTTAAGGAGAGACAGGTGCCAGGGAGGCCAGAGGGAGAAGCTATGTTTTATGGCAGAGAGAAAAAGCAATATATATTTGACAGCTTCAACGAGGGCAAGACCATTTTTACCCTTGAAAGGCCTTCTACCCGCCTACAACGATGCGGACATGCTCTTTTACGCTTCTGCTCACACTGCGTCCATCATTATGTGTTTGTGTACGACCCACAGCTCTGGCCTTGATTATCTTGTCCAGGGCCTCTTTGTGTTTGTCCACGGCCATTCCAGCTGAAGTTGCGCTTTGTTGCTCCTCCCTCCAAAACCTGCAGGTTTCATGGATGCCTATAACCCAGATCACATTTGCAACGGCAGCGATGACTCGGGGCGGTACTCCTACAAGTAGGTTGCAGGAGGGTGTAGCAAGCATAACTTTTGGACGGCGTGTCTACTTTCCGATAAACATTAGATGTCAAAATCCTGACGATCGATTGGTATCTATGTGGGTTGAATCAGGGAGGGGGGGGTGGGGAGGGGCCCCGGTGGCAGTCTAGTTTTTTGGGGCTCCCCTCCATTTTTTTCTGGGCCACCCACGGAATTTTAATTGTATCATCAGAATCCTCAGCTCAAGCGCAGTCAATTGCCACCCTTTTTGAGCAAATCGGTAAAAGGGAGGGTCTGTGGACATATCCAAAAATCAGAGGCACACACGCTCGGGTGCAGGCCGCGGGGTGAGTCAAGCCAATGGAGCAGCAGTCACTCCAGACTTTCGGGATTGTGCCAGCATGAGATAGTCCTGGAATTTCAAAAAAATGGAAGCAATGTGGGACTGTGCAAGCCAGGTGTGGGTGCCTGGTAGGTTATGTGTGCATGGGTGTCTTCACCTCAGTTTTTGCCCAAAAAATCTGCATCAATCTAGTGTCAGGTCTTGATGAGTATGCAGATGGACGCAGAACTCTAAAAGGAGAAGATCGACACCCGTTTTGTCTGGGTGGGGGCACTGGAAGGGGGGTGGGTGGTCTCTCAGAGGTGTCCACCCCAAAAAGTGGACATGCCTTCCACACAAAAAAGATACCTCCTGATGATTGTATATATTTTTGTTATTTCGGTTAGTCGTGAATTTAGCTCAGGGAGGTGTGGGGTCACTTTGACAAGTTTTGGTGGCCATTATGGTTCTAAACAGTAGCGTCTTTTTTTGTTGAATCATAAGGCTCCAAACAGAGAAAACCGCAAAAAGCTTGCCACAGGTGTCACGAGAAATAAGCACTCATGAAATAGTGAAGGGCTGCCCCTGGCCACCTTGTGTGCCGCGACATACGGCACACACACTTAAAGTGTTGTTTGGCGCACACAGTGAAAATGTTTTTAGCCATTTTAGAGTGGTGCCGCACGGAGTGATGCCGGGTGGAGGCTGCGGGTAGTGCGGGAAAGTGCCCATCTGCACATATTTGAGAATTTCTCGTCAATCACTCCTCACTCACCCGTCTGCACAAAAATACGGATCGCTCATCATCACTGCCAAGTGACGCACAGCAGCCTCCACACGTTACGTCACCAACCTGCACGGCCTCTGCTATGCTCCTTTCTTTATGGCTGTGAATAGCGCGTGAAGATGGCTTTGCACAACTCACAGCCTCTACCTGCTGCACCACCAACCTGAACGGCTTCTGCTGCGCTTTGCTTTCTTTCTGATGTAAGGCTGGATGCAGCAATCATCTGATTTGTTGTAAGAGGTGCTGTTATCGTTTGCTGTGCATTTAACAAGGCAAAAGACTAGCTGCGCAACTAATGACTCTTTATTACACATTCTTCTCACTTTCTATTCTGTAAACTCTGCTTGAAGGCGTTGGTCACAATACAAGTGCTGCACTTCAGCCAGTCTATAAACGGATTTTTTGGCGAACGAATTTTTGGATGGTCTTTGGATGGTCTTTGGATGGTCTTTCTTTTTACACTCTTGCTCCTCAGGAATCAGCCTGAGATGTGCAAGTGGAACTGTGCAAAGCTGTCCGAAGCCATTAAGTGGGCGCTCCCTGAAAGGCTTGCACGGGAGGAGTTGCCTGTGTTTGATGTCGAGTACGACAGGTGCGTGTGTGTGGCTAGCTGCTCTGTTCATTGTTGAGTTTGGCAGGTGCTTGGTAGACTAGCTGTTCTGTCCAATGTTGAATTTGGCAGGCACCTGTCATTGATGCTGAGCACGACAGGACAAAAAAGGACCATCTGTTGGACGATGGCGTCTAGTATAAGCAGGTGCAATACAAGCAACGGACGTGATTGTGTGTGCAATCCTCCAAGCATTGTAGGACCCTGTTTTCATTCTGAGCCGTGACAGGTTCTGAGCCAGATGTCGCTTTCAAAATTTTTTGGCACTCTTTTTATCTGCTGTGTGTGTGTGTGTGTGTGTGCACGCGCGTGTATGTGTTGCCTAGAGCATAGCCTGACTTTTTTTGTTTTTTGTTGCGCTAATTGGAACATAATCTGAACTTCCGTGTCACGTCACTTGTCAATTTTGTGCCCCTTCTTGTGACTCGCTGCGTGTTGGCAGGGCCTACATGCGCTTGATACGCAACAAGCTGGGCCTGGTGGCTGTGAAAGAGGACAGTGATCAGCAGCTGATCGAAGATTTACTCCAGGTGGGTCCGTCGTTTGCAGGGCGCTGTGGTAAGTGACTGGTTTTAAGGCGCACTTCAGGTAGGTTAGCTAATGAGGATGAGCGGGCACAGTGCAGCTGAATGAAGGCTTGCTCCAATGGCGCTCGTCGTCCGCAAAGTAGGACGCTGTGGTCAGGTAAGGTAAGGTTACATCGCTATGTATGCCTCAAAGGGCATCTCAGCGGAAGCTTGGAAACCACACCTGGCTAAACAGGAGAAATAGTAGCTATAGGACGCATGGAACAGAATTAAGCAGCTGGTGCTATAGGCTGATTCAAGGTGGGCCTGCTATCTGTGGAAGAGCAGTTTGGTCAAATTGAGCTTACCTGTAAAGCTAGCTCACAAGTAACAACGCAAGAGCAACAACTATCGCGTCAACATCCTGCCTACAGTTCCAGTGACAAGTGAAAAATATGCCTGCCCGACATCATCACCTCGTCACCTGTGTTTCCAGGGGGGTTTGTCTGAAAGCCACAATACAGCGCAAACTTTATCACAACATACACGTCAGCACATGTGCTCACAATTACATACACAATTACACATGGCATGCAAGTACCATATATCCTCGTGCTCAATCCCCCCCCTCCCTCCCGGAAATGTTTATGTCACAGCAACCGCCCCCCTGTTTCTTCAGGCCTCTTTCCACAATTCATAAGAGTTAGGGAGCTAGATTCACGCGCTCTGCCAAATGTTTGTCGTTGCAGGCCTGACTTTACCGCTTCATGCTCTGAAATACACCAGAAATTTGCTGTAGCAGGAGCGGTGATATATATTTTCTGTACGGTGTACACAGCCCCTCCCCAAAAATAAATGTTTTACTAGAACATTTCGATCACCGCCTCCTAAAATAAACATTTATTAGGGGCGGTTCTTTATGAACGGTACCTGAGTTGCACACACGTACACATCGCACACACAGGTCATGGCGGACACAGGCGCAGACTTCACCAACACGTTCAGAGCGTTAGCCCGATTCCCTACGCCCAGTCAGGCGTCAAGCCAAGGTGGAGGCCTTATCATTTGTAACCTGCGTTTGCGTTTTGTGCAGTGGGCTTCAGCCAGCTCCTGTGTGCTACGCTTTCTGTTTTGTTTCTGCACTGAAATCTGGAAACCCTGCAAGACTTTCGAATTTACGAGCTAGCTTTCATGCGAGCTGATGTTTAGGTCAGTGCTGTGCTCTCTTAGTTTCTTGGAGTGAATTTACCTTGCTTCAATATAAAGTGAAGACGCTTCAATTCAAAGTGAATGCGCAAAAATTATGTAAATCGCCTTAAAACACACACCCATACACACAGTTGCACAGAAACACGCACACACACACACACCACACACACACACACATACACACACACCACACACGCAGGTGATGGTGGAGCACTGACGTATGCAGATGGGGGAGTGCTGCTGTACGTGCTCGGGCAATGTGCTGATTTGAGCCACATGGTCAGCATAAAGAGCCCTTCTATGCCTGCTCAAAACCTACAGGTGAGTGCGTATGGTACACACACACACACACTGCTGCTACGAACGGTCAAGTCATTTGTGATGAAATGAAAAACGACTGGCACGCTACGTGTGTACTCATTTCATCCTGAGAACCGTGTTTTCTGTACTGTATTAAACAATATAAAGAGGACGCACGATGGTGACGATGAGATCTATCTCTTCTTTTACCGCCTCCGAAAAGGTAATTGTTGCATCAGCGGCGCTTTTGGCCATAGTTATACTGTTCTCGTTGTTCGGATTCCTAGGAAAACGCTACACTGGAAAAGTTAATCTTCCATGCGATAAGAACGCCAAAGGAACGAGTACCATGCGATAAGAACGCCAAAGGAACGAGTAAGCACACGGCATATGTGGGGTGTTATTGACGAGTCGTGTAAATTTCAGCGGAAGACACGTGTGTCTTCTGATGTCCGGTTCCCGTCCTATGTGTACTATATGTCTGTACTGACACAGTACTAATGTTCCCTAGTTCCTTATCTGGTTTGAGCTGGTTGCATTTCAGTGTAGTACGTGAGGAGCGCAAAGAAAAGTGTGGATTACTGAGAGCCAAGGTAGTCATAATAGCTAACGATTACACACCCTCACTGCCATTGGCACAATGTTATAGCTTACACTTAAAACTCATATGTACACTGCTTGTAGACTTGCACACATACCATTGTCGGCAGGCTGGCCATTTTTAACATTGAGTCAAAGGCTACATATTCTCCTCTAAAGATTCTTTACCTAAACAGCACTGTCAATGGTCAGAAATGTCAGCGTGAGCTTTTCCGTGACAGAGAACATGGACTTCAGCATTCACCACGGACTATTGCTAACATTTTGCTGCTGGACGAGTTCTGATCCTGTTCTACCACCTTGCTGCTGGGCTAGTGCTGAAGATCAAAACTGGTTTTGTGTGCAGATGATGTCGATGCTGATGCAGAAGGATCCTGGCCTGCTGTTCATGATGGGCCTCAGCCCTCAGGTGTGTGCCTGTGTGTGTTTGTGTGTGTGTGTGTGTTTGTGTGTGTGTGTGCGTGTGTGTGTGTGTGTGTGTGCGAATCGGGGGAAGGGGTGTGTTTGGTCTGGGTATAATTGTGCGCATGTGTGTTTGTGTGTTTGCGTGTCTGTATGCTGTGTGTATGCTGTGTAATTTCTGCAAATGTGTGCAGCTTACACTGTTAAGGGATTAGACCTATGCCTTAGTCCCATATGTATGTGCGCACACTATTTCACACACATACACCAGCACACTAAGTTATAAGTTGCATGAATTTAATTGTGTGTCAAATGCTGAGCTTCAATGGTCTCATACACAATATCTCAATTGCCACGCACAGATGCTGACTAACGAGCTTGAGAAGGCCAAAAACGCTGAGCGGCTTAAGTCAGTGTCACCTCAGGTGAACGAACACACCCCTGTGCACACGACACACATTTCAGTGACACACAGTGACACACACATACACACACGGGTGCATGCACAAAAGACGAAGTCGGTGGCGCACACACACGCACACACACACACACATTTGCACGGTGGAGGGGTTTCCTGCTCCTTGCTTCCAGTCTTTCCACCTTGTGCTGTATATTTGGAAATAGGTGTCATTGGAAATAGGTGACAGCAGGTGATGTATGTGTGTCTTGGATGTACGCAAACACGGCTGTTTTTTGGAAGTCTATATGCCACTAGGGCACTTGCAGCATCTGCTGGCCAACTAGACTCAGACTTTGCTTTTGAGTGGCATGTGCGTGCCTCTTTTGCACTTCGATTTGAAATGGACCTGCGTAGATATTGCCCCCTAGAACTGCCGAGTTCAGTGTGAAGCACATGGACTCCAGTTCTTGTAGTGCAGTAGAAGTGATTTGCTACTATATCACTCTTGCTTTTATCTGTGTTTCTCGGTTATTTCTTATCTCTTTACCCCTTAGTCCTCAAAATTTACTCTTGAGTGAGCTTAGTTTTGCTCTTCATTGTTCCTTTATTTTCCGTTTCTCCTCTTAGAGCACGTTGCAAGGGCCTTAGAGCAGTTCTGAGTATCCTTGGCATTATATTCCCTTCCTACTGCATCTCACAATATATGCTGAATTGACTTTAGAACATATCTTTTGGCAGAACCGTACAGATGCACTCATCTGTGAAACACTGTCTGTAATTTCGTTCTGAACCAATCTATCACTTAAAGAGGGACAGGTGTTCTAGCACACTTACACACACACACACACACACTCACACACACACGCACAAACACGCACAAACACATACTGTTCATGCAGAGACAGGTGAGTAAGCTGCGCTTAAACTTACTTTGTTTGTTGCTCATGCACTCATACGTTTTAGGAAAAGGCAACGAACGACAGCCAGGCCTGGTCACGCTGGCTGCAGCGCTACGGACATAGGTAAGTCATTGTTATTGTGCAGTTGTGTGTCTGTCTGTCTGCTAATTGACAGCCAGGCCTGGTCCCACTGCAGGCATAGGGAAGGCATTTGAGACAGGCTGAGCATGCTTATTACATCTTCTGTCAAGCACAATGATGGCAACATGGTCGTAAGCACAAATTGCACGCACACACGTGCACCGATTTACCACTGACGCATAAACACATAAACACACATGTGTGTAGGCTGGCAAAAGAATCTCAGGCCGGAGCCAGTCCGGACGAGCGTGTGCGCGTCCAGAATGCCACAAACCCAAGGTAGGTTGTTGTGGGGCTCCAACGTTTAGTTTAAAGCAAAGGCAAATTGTAAGATGGTACTAAACAAATCGAGAAGGTAATTGGAGCAAGGTGTGCGACTCGTACTTACCTTGAATGGAATAACACATTTTTACGTGTTGATGCAAATAATGCCACGGCTCGCAGGTTTGTGCTGCGCAATTGGATGGCACAAGAAGCCATAAAAGCAGCGGAGGCTGGTGATTACAAAGAATTGCAAGACCTGCTGCGTCTGCTGCAGGACCCCTTCACCATGTAAGAAACGCAGGAGTGCTCAAGGTTCGATGCTCTGAAGCCTGATCTGGTCGGAAAGCGACTCTTGGGAGGAAGGAGTGTAAAAGGGTCAAAGCGACAGTGTGTGTGTGCTTGCTTATTCAATACTTTCGAGGGTATGGTTGCTGGTGCAAACGGCAGCCAGATGCTCATTGTCATGGAGTAGACGCAAACATGAATCACCAGTTATGCAAGCATCACTAAGCTTCTAATGTTTGCCTGTCCACCCTCCTTTGTGGTGCCAGGACGTTGGTCCACCATTTTGCACCTGCCACAGTCTTTAATCATCAACCTGTGGGCTCTTTGCATCACATGAGCACATGAGTCACGTGACTTGACAGAATGACCTAAAAACTAGCTCAAACTCAGTCGAGACCAATTTCCCAGTTGACATGTGCGCGCCTCTAAATATTATCAGTACACTACACCAAAGAAACTCCCTAGCAAACATCTGTATCTGCCAGGCTGTTGCTCACAGTCTGTGGCACTGCAAACCACACAGCAGCCTCCCAGCTTGCCTGACGATCGTCTCATCTCGTAACTGGGCTCTTTTGCAGTGTTGGCGAAGACAGTGTGTTTGCCAGGGCCGTAGCTGCTGGTAGTGGAGCCACACCACACGGCCAGGAGGCTGTTGCGTCAGGCTCAGGCTCTGCCTTAGACACAGAGGTGTGTTGTGTGAGTATAAAAATAGGTTGAATTATTAACTAATTGTCGATACAAAGTACTTTTGAACGTCCTTGTCTGATGTTTGTGTCTTAATCACAACACTGGTGCGTGTTGTGTCAGGGGAACCCCTTTTGAGCAACGGGAGCACCTTCTCCTTCCAGAAGTTGAGGTGCATTCATGCTGCACAGTTGATATGATGCACGCAGCTTTCCAGTTCGGATCCTCAATGCCTGTGCCATCAGTGTTTTTAACGGCTCATGTCTCGTGCGTGTTTCCTGCAGGCTGCTCAGGCTCCCCCAGGACGAAGCCATACAGTAGCCAACGCACCTGGCGGCACCGACGATTACTCAGCTACATTGGCGGCAAAGGGAGAAGAAGGGGAGGCATGCAGCCTTGTGAAGAAGTATGGGGATGGCAAGCCCCCGGCATGGTAAGTCAAGCTTTTCGGTTTTTCAATTGATATTGCTATGCTACCTTGCAAGAAAATGTGGGGACGGCAGCTGAGTGTTACGTTATCCTGCTGGTTTTAAAGATTTAAGCCAGGGGAAACAAGGATTTGAAAAGAAACAAAGAGACTGGCTAATTGTTCGCCTCTTGAGCTGTTATTGGTATTTCATCTTGGTGAGCAGGACGCTCTGCGATCTATGATACTTTCTTGTAAGGTAAAACAATGCAGGCAGCACAGCCGCTCACGTTGATAAGGTTAAACTATTTTAGGGGGCGGAAGGCGTAAAAGGCTATAGTCAATACGCAGGCGTCGGAGCCATGAGTTGAATAGCTCTGTTTTTTACTTGGATGCACTAAAAACAACTTGAGAATAGTTGTAGCTCTGAGCAATGGGCAATATTAATAGAGCTGTGATCATCAGTCTGGGCAACACCTTTATTCCATTTTGCATCCAAGGACACTGCAGGGCAGTAAAAGGCATTAAGGGCATAGGGGAGAAGCCCGCTACACATCTGCCTTGCATTTCAAAATATTTTCTCCCCATTTTTAGCTGCTGAAATGCAGCATTAGCGCCCTGTATAAGTGAAGATTCTGTGTGTGGCAAGCACACTCTTTTCAGCTTGGCCTGATGTACCAGGATGCATACAATTTCTCTCCTCTCTCCCCTTCTTGCTTGCAGGGCAGCAAAGCTATGTGTGACTTGCAGCAGCTAAAGATGTGTGCAAGAGAGCCTGGTTTCCGATTGATGAGCATGACCGGGCTGCAAGCAAACTTCTCTATATCATTAATTTCACGTGCATTTTCGCTTTACCATTTGTATTTCTGCAGTGTTGTTGATGAAATGTCAAGTTAGTTCTTGTTTGTGATGGGTTTTGATTGACCCTCAAATATGTTTTGGACTGCGGTACGGTACTGACTGAATATAAGTATGTATATTATCAGAGGTGATCATTTGAGGCCCCAAACAGGGGTATTTTTGAAATGTGAATTGAGTACGGTGGCCAGGACTGGCAACATTCAAGCTCAGTTCCCAGAGGTAGCACCTGAGCTTGAATGCTTCCAGTGGGAAAATGGTCTGATTGCCTGCGGTGTAAACCCTATTTTTCACCACAAAATCTTAGCAGACCACCCACATTACCAAATCACATGATTTTTGGTGTTATTGAGTCCTTATAATAAACAAACATCATTGCAAAAGAAATGGAGTGAAACGGTCAACTAGTTGGGGATGTAGGCCAGCATATGCTGTTTTCCCATGCAAAGCCACCTTCCTAGGGTTTTGGTGGTCACTGTGGGCTTTCAGCCCTGCCAATTTGCACACAGAGCAACCCGCATGAATCCAAGCACATCATCGTGTAACTCATAATGCCAGCTTCAATATAAAGCAAAAATGGTACCAATCGGATAAAATGGCAGTGGATGGCTGGCTTCCGAGTGCAAAAAGGGCACACATTTGGACATTTCCCCAGTTGACCACCTCTGGTATAATATATATGTATAGCTTCGAAATGGATGCAGGCAGGTTCTTGCCAATAATAATTCTTCATACGAAAGAGAAAATAGCATCAAGCTACATTTAGTACGCTCATTAGAAAAGAAACAAGAAAAACTACGCAGGCAGTAAAAACCACTCCCCACATTAAGTAAGGAAAAGGAGCCACTTTGGTACCGAGTACCGTAAATACGTAAAGCTCCTCCATCGCGTAAAGGAAAGGAAAAATCAATGGGGATCAGGAGGGTTGCAGGCTTGGCCTGAAACCGGCTCCTGATGAGAGTTGATAACAGTATTGGAAAGGGCACGTCTAGTATGGACAAGTTTAGCAGCAAAGTTCACAGAGTGCACATGGAGCTTGGAGGCAAGCTTCTTAACTCTTTGAGAATCGAGACCCAGTTCTTTGAAAGGCTTCAGAGTGTGGGTGTTGTAGATGGTGCCGCCCACACCCAAAAGGATGATGTGGAGAGTGACGGAGGCTCCTTGGAGAATGTTGCAAAGGTCTTTGTGCTGTTCCTTTGTGGCATTCAACTGGTTCTGAGCGATGTCTGGTGTCCTCACAGTACTTGATCTTGACGAGGTGGATGTCACGCCGAGGTTTGCTGAGGTCTTTAGTCGGTGCTATCTGGGGTTGGTGGCTCTACTAGTGGCTGGCGGTGCTGCTGAGGTGCTCCCAGTCTCCCTCAATTGCCCCCTGCCACTCCGAAGAACACACCCCCCTTCATTAGTTTGTTGTTTTTGTGTTTTTGCAGCGATGGGAGTAACCAGTACAAAATCTGGGCGGCTGGAGGTAAATCTGTCTGTATCTGGGAAGCGGGGTTGAAAGAGCCATTTGGGAACAATTCTACTTTCAGCTGTTTCAGGAACCTGGAGATTTTGCATGATCATCCGTTCGTTGCTGCCTATATCTTTGGAGACATTGCATGATCCTAAGGAGCCTGTTTTGCTTATAGCCTTAAAGATCATGCGGCATGCTAAGTTGTGTCTTTCGGTGATCATCATGTTCCTTATTTGCGTGTGTTGGCACCCAGAAAGGATGTGCAGGGCACTGTCTACTTGTGGGCAGAGGGGGCAAGTTTGACTTGTTGAGAGTTTGAACAATACCGCATGTTTTTGATTATATAGGGTGCCTGTTCTGTATTTCATAATGATACATTTGGTCTTAAAGGGGACATCGGATGATGTTAGGTAAGCATTGCTAGTGGCTCCATTGGCAGTGCCGTCCTTTATGAGGGTCTGGTAGTACGCATGGTAGCTCGCTTCAGTTTTGGCATTTCCCAGTTTATGGAGAAAATGCATGTGTGCTTGAAGGGCGTCACAGTGGTTTGGTAGGTACTTAAGCTTTGGGGGAGGAGAATGGGCCATGTTTGTTGTATGGGTATAATTATGGGTTTGTGTTTGGTTTTCTATGTCTTCTTTGCAAGCAAGTGGATGTTGTAGAAGGGATTTCCCTCAGGGTCTGCTGTTCTGATGGAGGTGTCAGCAATGTTGGCGTGAGTGGTGGCTGACTTTTTAGCAAGGGCGTCGGCATGTTCATTATCAATAATACCGGCATGGGACTTTACTTTGAAGAAGTGGATGGGCGATGGTGATTGGCAGATTGCTTTAGCAATGGATTGAAGGACATCTCCTTGGATGTGGTGGCGATGGAGATTCGTGAAACGTTGCTAAAAAGGGTAATTTGACAGATGCCATTTCTGTGCTTCGTGCGATACATATATCCACGTAACATTCCTCCCCCCTTGGCAACTCCGTCCTCGGAGTGGGACTAGGCTCCCTGCTAGAGTTCCAGGTGGAGGATCAACTCGCCAGAGGTGCCAAAGCGATTGACTAAACAAACACTTTGCATCCCAACTTGTCGAAAATCACCGGGTCGGAAAACTGCCTTTTTGCAACTACCAAGGTTCGAACCCTAAAGGTCCTCCACGATTTTTTGCGGTGGGTTACCAGACTTCGATGCCAATGAAACGTTGCTAAAAAGGGTAATCCGACAGATGCCATTTCTGTGCTTCGTGCGATACATATATCCACGTAACAATTCGGGTGTGACAGCTGCTTTTTAAATTTGGTGCAGTGATGTAAGGCTGTCTGTGGCCATATGTGTGTAGCCATGTATGACTGCAGCTGCTATAGCTGCTAGCACTGCACGTGAGATGGTGTTGGTTATACCCATGCCTTTTGGATTTACATAGTGGGAAACGTCTAAGTGAGGGTGGTATACACCTGATTTGGTGTCTTGCCCTACTTCATTCTTTTGGAGGCTGCCACCAGTGTAGGTCTAATCCCGCCAATATTTTACTTTACGGGTTAGGTTTTGGCTGGAGCTGTTTTGGGGTGCTTCGTCGATATTACAATTATCAGGTTGGTCAGTGCTCATCAGGGCACTTGCCAAGTTTTATCTGGGCCTTCTGAGGCTTGAGGGTGGTCATTGGGTAGCTGATTAAATATGTTAAGTCCTGAGTGTTGTCCGGAACCTAAGGCTGTTTGATAGGGATGGTTATGTATGTTATCAATTCCCCACTTTGCCTCAGGGATTTCTTTGGCAAGTTCTTTTAGCCAGTCTGTATTGTGAGCATTGAGGCAGACCCTGCCCTTGGTGTTCCATATGGCAATGATCTTCAATTCCCATGAGTGTTTGGAAGGTGGTATTTGTATGTTGTTCCAGAAGGGCACTTTCGCATATTAGAGTCGGTCTGATGAGATGGTGCCCAGGAATTTACACATGTGTTGGTATTTGCGGCAGAGTGATGCATAGGGATTTGTGGTCATTTTTTTATTCCAGGAGGGGAGGAGCATGAATGTGGCTGTTTCCTCTGTGCTGACAGCAGCAGAGTAGATGGCGTGTCTTGTTGCTAAGAGCATGGTGTTTTCATGGTAAATGGGATGGCAGATGGAGAACCCAGAAAACTGGGAGGAGAAGGCATTGGTAGTTGCCCTAAACACTTTGTCCCTTGGGTGCTCACTCCAGTAATGGGGGAATTTGGGGTCATGGTCGAGGGGGGATGCTATTTTTTTTAGTGACCAGGGCCCACGCATTTTTGGAAGGTGGCGGTGATGTGGGAGGGGAGTATCCATGCAAAAGAGTCTATGATTTTTTGTTCGTATGTTTAGAGGCAGAGATGTCTTTACGTGCGATGAGGCCTACAAGTTCTGATGCAAAGCTAATGGGAGGAGGTCGGACGTGATCGTGTAGACCGCTGCGTGTTGCCCTGTCAAATGCCTTTCGTAGTATGTTAAGGCGCTCGGGAGTAAGCATACCTTTACACCTTCCGTCGACATTGTAAGTACAGGCTACTGTGTCAGTGTACACTTCAGGAAGCATAG
>Ga0307968_1000373_pt1 | contig 30702 bp, 36 predicted proteins | sample OrgLakmetagen650_FD_201834 | JGI IMG/M metagenome (GOLD analysis project Ga0307968, IMG submission 201834) | Saline water microbial communities from Organic Lake, Antarctica - #650 | ecosystem: Environmental > Aquatic > Non-marine Saline and Alkaline > Saline | place: Antarctica: Organic Lake...
AGACTTTTCAGCTTCTATAGAATTAACCCACACTATGCTGAACATTACCGTAAGCAATCGCCACGACGGGGAAACCATTGGTATGAAATCCCATAGACTAACCTCTTACAAATATAATAATGTTAAAGCTTTTATCATGGACACCTACTGGCCCAAGTAGCCAAGCTAATGTACGAATTCCTGGGCCAGACAGTGATCAGTCTGTGCAAGCAGTACATGGCCGATGAAGGGTATACCCGGTACAATGCCAGGATTGGTGACACCTATAAGACTGCTGCATCACACGCCATTTACGACCGGATCGTGGCCATGATCGAAGAGCGCAAGGTCCCAGTATCCGACCAAACCGGCACAAGCCTGATGGTGGTCAAGCAGGACATAGTCGCCAAACATTTCAAGCACGAAGGATACGGCGAGACCAAGAAGCGGGACTATAGCGACACCGAGGCCAGGCGTGCCAGGGCGAAGGGTCGCGCAGATGGCAGTCGCGTATCCGTCGCCACACAAATCGAGGAGGACTAGCTATGTTAGTGCCAGTTGAGGCCGGATGCCAGCCCTAATTATCGGAGAGTGGCCCGAGTACATAGCATAGCTGGCCTATGTACTAGAATGGTGCCCCAAAGGCAGTCAACACTTCTGCTTGGGCGGCCCGGTTTTGATGAGTCGTGGGGCCTGGGCGGTGATCCCGGCAGGGGGCCTCACAATAGACGTGGCCAATTCGTCACTGATCAGGGTCATCGACCCACCTATATATCCCTGGGGCCACACCCAAAATTGCCGCTGCGCGATGGTACCTCTTCACCAAATCCCCGCGCCACCCCATTCCTCTCTTTTTTATTAGAAGACGAAAACCAGGAAAGGGATGACAGACAGCGGGGCCATAGCAGTGGAACTGTTGTGCTGTACTCTGTGATAGGCTCTTGTGATAGACTATCACGCTTTGAACATAGAACCTATCACAACTAAACCCGTTTCTCACGCCGTTTCTAGATATCTGTGATAGTTGTGATAGGTTCCAACACCTTCCCGATATTGTCTGTCTGCGACACATTTTCTCTCTAATACGTGAACACAGGTATCACGCTTGCCCAGAGGCAGTGTCGGGAACGGCTCACAGCGTGATATGCTATGTGTCGAGCATGGGTGTGCTGGGGTATCACGTCTATCACAATGTGGGATTTCTGGTCGGCGAGGTATCGCCTGGAGGGACCTCAACTATACCACCAACGCTGTCGTGTGTCAATACCCCGGATCGACACTAAACCCGGCGCATGGTAAAATGGCCTCAATTTGCTGGAGCCTTTATGACAGATAAATCCAAACCTAAAACCAGGGCACCATTGCCGACAGAGGGCATGACTGCAGCGGAGCGCAAGGCCCTTTCTCGCAAGGCGCGCTGCATGATCCGCTGGCCTGCACATCCGTTCGCACGTCGATATCAAACTGCTGCAGATATGGAGCCCGCTATCCGGGAATACTTTGAAACGTGTGCCTCCATCGCCAGGCCCTATACCACTGGCGGCCTGGCCGCCTTTATGGGCATGACCCTTAACAACATTTGGTACTACAAGACGGGCAAGCGGGGCGATACGCCCGCCGAGCGCCAGGATTTCAAAGATTTGCTGGAGATGGCATATCAAGTGATCGAGACATCCAAAGAAGAGATGGGTCTGATCGGCATTTTCAACGCAGCGTTTACGCAATTCGACCTCAAGCACAACCATGGGTGGAGTGACAAGCAGGAGTACGATCACAGGTCTGGCGATGGGTCTATGACGGTGACACGCCGCATTATCGACCCCCAGGACCCGGACAGTGTTGGGGAGACTACAGAAGAGGATGGTTGATCTCGATATTGGTACACCCCGTTGGGCTGTGCCGCTGTTGAGCCGTTCTATCCGGTATGTTGGTGCCAAGGGTAGCCGCTCCTCTGGTAAATCCCACTTTTTTGCTGAACGCCTGGTAGAAAAAGCGGTCGAAGACCCGGATTTGCTATGGGTATGCATCCGTGAAATACAGAAGTCCCTGAAGTTTTCGGCCAAACGCCTGGTAGAGAACAAGATACGGGCCCTGGGTGTGGGCCACCTGTTTGACATCCAGAAGGACGAGATACATCGCATTGGTGGCGAGGGCGTCATCCTTTTCCAGGGTATGCAGGATCACACTGCAGATTCTATCAAGTCCCTGGAGGGTTTCGATGGGGCATGGGTGGAGGAGGCACAAAGCCTGTCGGCCAGGTCCCTGGAATTGCTCGACCCAACTATCCGGAACGACCATTCGCAGCTATGGTTCTCCTGGAACCCGGAGCAGGCGACCGATGCTGTGGAGAATCTGTTCCGCGAACTGGGCCTGAACCCATCGCTGGCCATAAACGACCCTCAGTATGGCGAGGATTGCGTACTCGTCCACGTCAACTACCTGCAGAATCCGTGGTGTCCTAAGGTCTCTAGGGACCAAGCAAACCGGATGAAGCGCAAGAACTTTGAGAAGTACCAGCACACTTGGCTGGGCGGGTACAACACCAAATCAAAATCCCAGATCTTTGCAGGGTACTGGCGCGTAGACGAATTTGAACCGCTCGCCCACTGGGATGGCCCTTATCAGGGCACAGACTTTGGTTTTGCTGAAGATCCGACGGTATCAGTGCGGTGCTGGATTGGTGACGAGCGAGTATGGATTGAGTACGCTGATGGCCGGGCAAACATGGACCTGGACGAAACAGCGGTGTACTACGACAAGGCAATACCCAACTTCAACGACTATGAGACCAAGGCTGACAACGCCCGGCCCGAGTCCATCAGCCACTTGAAGAAGAACGGCATGCCCAGAATGCGGCCTGTGATCAAGTGGCCTGGCAGTGTGAAGGACGGCATTGAATGGCTCAAGTCCTTTGAAGAGATCGTCATCCACACCCGTTGCAAGCGCATGATCGAGGAGGCCAGGCTGTATAGCTACAAGACAAACAAGGCTGGTGAGGTTTTGTCTGATGTGGTAGACTCTGACAACCATGGCTGGGACGCTGTAAGGTATGCGTTTTCAAAACTGATCAAGTCACCGAAGAAGAAAGCGAGGGTACTCTAATGTCTGAAAACGCGAGCACTGTTCGATCGCTGTGGAATCGCCTATTGGGCAAGAGCCATAACGGACGCAGAGACCGATACGAAGTGTTTGGCTGGAAACACACACTCCGAACTGAAGATTTTGTGTCCATGTACCACCGGAACGGCATAGCCTCTCGCATAGTGCGGGCGTTTCCCAAGGCGACATGGGGTGACACTCCCAACGTCTATGACGAGACCAAGGACGGCGATGAAAAGCCTGATTCTTTGACTGGCGCATGGCAGCGTTTGAATAAGGAACTGTCGGTTGTCCACTATATGGAGCGGGCTGATCGCCTTTCGTCCCTCGGTCAATTCGGACTGCTGTACATGGGGTTCGCCGATGCCCTTCCGGTGTCCGAGCCTGTGGTAGGGGCCGCCCAATTGGTATATCTGTCCGCATATAGTGAACAGAATGTGTCGGTACAGCGGTGGGACATGGACGAGAAATCTCCACGCTTTGGCCTGCCCGTTATCTACACCTTGATGACCAGTAGCATGGGGCAATCCGGCAAGAATAGCCAAACCAAGTCCATGACCGTACACCACTCCAGGGTCATCCACTTGTCTGAATTCCTGGATGACGACGAGGTTTACGGCGTACCTCGCCTGCTGCCGTCCTATAACTACCTGGAAGATTTGGAGAAAGTGACCGGCGCAAGTTCCGAGACGTTCTGGCTTACTGCCAATCGGGGCATTTTGTGGACCGCCGACTCTGATGCTGAATTTGACGAGGACGACCGGGTTAAGATGAAGGAGCAGGCGGAGGAGTATGAGCACCAACTTCGCCGCAACATCACCGGGACTGGCATCAAGGCCCAGGTACTAGGTAGCGAAACCCCAGATCCGAATGGCAACACCAAGAACCTGCTGTCCCTGATTGCCGGTACGCATGGTATGCCACAACGGATCTTGGTTGGTGCTGAGGCCGGTGAGTTGGCCAGCAGCCAGGATTCATCAAACTGGATTGGTCAAATCGATGACCGGCGCGCCACGTGGGCAGGGCCCAGGGTACTCATGCCGTTTATCGTCAAGATGGTCGAGACTGGGAATCTACCTCGACCGGTTGGCTCGATCACTGCAGGCTGGGACCCGTCAGCCGGTTTGACTGATAAGGAGAAGGCAGAAATTGCCAAGGCCAAGACTACGGCCTTGGCAGCCTATGTTGCGACAGACGGGGCCGACCTTGTGGTGCCGATCCGTGAATTCCGTGCCGAGATCCTGGGTCTGCCTGAGGTATCGATCTACGAGGAAGAGCCTGAGGAAGAGGAAGACGAGGAAGACGAGGATGTACAGGACGCATTCCAGGGCAATGCCAGTGTGTAACGGTCATAGCCTCCAGGTGAATGCCAAATTGCGACAGGACCCAACGCGGACAAAGACTCTGCGCACAAGATTTGAAGCCGAGTTCAAGAAAAAGTTCGCCCGCGTCCTGGCCGAGCTTGCAGACTTCATGGACCAGGCCCCTGGGATCATGGCCAACAAGAAGTACGACTTCCCAGTTGGCCCCCTGCAGACCTCAACGCTCCTGGACTTCCTGAATGAGTCGCTAAGCCGGAACCTTATCGATCCTGTAGAGGCGCAACGGATCATCAGGGACAAGGGTATAACGCCCGCCCCGGGCAATTGGGTGGAAAGGTACCTATACGACTCCTACAAGAAAGGGGTCCGTCGGGCGCAATCTGAGATCAACAAGCGTACCAAGAACGGGGGCCGGGTCGAGTTGATGAAAGGCGCACTTAAGCGCAAGAATCACCAGGATAAGCTGGCACAAATCCTGGGCCGGGTATATACAAATCTTGAGGACATCACCGAGGCGATGGAGGCTGGAATCCGGCGCGAAATCGCCCTGGGTCTGGAAGGCGGGGAAGGCACTGAGGCAATCGCCAGGCGCATTGAGGGCCGGGTCGAGAAGATCGGCCTTACCAGGGCCCGTACCCTGGCCCGTACTGAGGTGATCCGGAGTCACCACGCTGCCAATATTGCCACCTATCGCGAAGCGGGGATTCAAGGCATAGAAGTCCAAGCGGAGTTCGCCACAGCTGGTGACGCCAGGGTATGCACTGAATGCCAGGGTCTGGAGGGCAAAATCTTCACTTTGGCCGAGATAGAGGACATGATCCCGGTACATCCGAATTGCAGGTGTGTAGCCCTGCCGATAGTGGAATTCTAGGCCAAGCATTGCAACGAGTTCCACCCTAGGTTATAATGGCCCCGTAAAGCCGTAATCTTGGAACGCGCCATGCCTTGTACTTGTGACACACCGAGCCAATCTTTCATCACGCTGAACCAGATCGCCGCACCCACGCGGCAAACCTGGCGCAACGAGGAATGGCTCGCTGTCCCTGTCATCATGGCAATCGATGGCGTCGAGATGAAGGGAGCGGTAATCCCAACCGAAGAATTCTTCGCTCCGTCCTGGAACGGTGTACCCGTCACATTCGGTCACCCTGCAGACGCCAACGGCGATTTTCTTACTGCAAATACTCCTGAAACCCTGGACGCCTACTCGGTCGGCTACATTTTCGGCACAGTGTTCACAGGCGGCAAGCTTAAGGCTGAAGCCTGGGTCAACATCGCGCAAGCCGAAGTTCTGAGGGAAGGTTCTATCGAAGCCTTGGAATCCGGTGGACTGAAGATTGACGTAAGCACTGGGTATTTCGCCCAGCACACCCAGGGTGATGGGGTTATCCTTCACGGCAACATCAAGCCCGACCACCTTGCTATTCTGTTCGACATTGCCGGGGCCTGTTCAATTGCGGACGGTTGTGGTGTGCGGGCCAACCAAAACAGGGGAAAACCCATGCCCAAGAAAACTGTACTCGCTGCTGCACTGGCCACGATCAATAGCGCTCTAGGCGTTGGTGCTGGCAAAGTCGAAGCCGACACTTCCGAGGAGAGCGAATTCTCCAAAAAGCTCACTATCGAGGCTAACCGCCGGGGCAGTAGCGACGATTTTCGACAGATGGTTGCGGACCTGGTCAGTTCAGACGATTCACCATTCGTACCGGAGGATATGTACGGTTTGATGGACTTGTCAACTGAAACGACCAAAATGCTGCGCAATCAGTACGTACAAGGTTTCATGGAAACCAACGAGGAAGCGGGTACTGAACCCGTCGCCACTACGACTTCGACAGTGGCAACCACAACCCTCGAATCGGGGGATTTAAACCAGCAAGAGGGGCAAACCATGCCTGAACAGAATACAGTTCCGGTTGTAGTACCGGAAACCAAGGGGGCTGGGGTTACCCTGAATGAAGCTGATCAGGCAGCCCTGGAATTTGCGCGTAACCAATTCGAGGAGCATCGTAAAGCGCTCGTCGCTCGCATCACTGGCAACAGTGAGATGAAGGCCGAGCAGCTTGAGGCCATGTCGGTCGCAATGCTGCAGACTGTAGCCGATGGTTTGCGCCCCGCCGCAAACTACGGTGTCCGTGCGGCTAATCAACCCTTGGCGGCCCATGAGTCAGAGAACGAGGCCGAATCAACCAAGTCCATGCAGGCCCCAGACGTTTTCGCGTCTATGAACACTAAGGCAGGTGCATAATGTCTAGCAACAACACTCCAAAGTCCATCTTCCTTATCGGTCGCCCGAAGGCCCGCGAAGGTCTGGCCGGTGCTGCCGGTATTCTGCCAGGCATGCTGGTTGAAGGTATCCCAGCCGGTGGCGAGGTCGTCGTTCACGCAACGGCTGGTGGCGTAGGTGCTCCTGCTTTCGCCCGCCCCAACGAGGTCATCGGCCACGGCATCGATGTCGCATATGCCGATAACGATACCGTCCTGTATGGTGTCTCATCCCCAGGCGATGTGGTCTACGGCTATATTGCTGACGGCGAGGTAGTCACTGCTGGTGACTACCTCCAGTCGGACGGCGCTGGTGCCTTTGAAGCTCTGGTGGCTGGCGTTCCTGGCACCACACTTCCCGGCATTGCCTTGGTTAAGGCGCTGGAAACTATCGATAACTCAGCGGGCGGTGCTATCGCTCGCATGAAACTGGAGGTCATCTAATGCCACAACCTAAAGTAGCCCAGGTCGGTGGCGCAAGCAAAGTGCTTGGCCAGACTGGCCGGTTGAACGTCAACAGTCACCGCCCCTTTCTTAACGAAGCGGGTGAATCGCGGATTGTCGGCAACGACGGCAAGCCCCTTGTCGCGAATGACGGGGCCCTGCTCCGCTATGACGAGTGGAAAGACATCGATACCGAAGTTGTAAAGGTTGCAGTCGATCGTTTGGTTGGCATCCGCGATCTCCAGGCTGCTGGCCTGACCCACAACCTCGGATCGTTGGGCATCACCTTGTCCCAGTGGGAAGAAGAGTCCGACATGACCGGGGCGGATGTTTCCATGTCCGGCATCACTGAAGGCGAAGAGGACACACCCGCTTTCAATCTGCGCGATGTGCCAGTGCCGATCTTTCACAAAGACTTTTCTGTGAATATTCGTCGCCTGGAAGCGTCACGCATGGTCGGCGAGTCTATCGACGTAACGGCAGCCAGCATTGCTTCACGGCGCGTTACAGAGAAGTCCGAAGATATGCTTTTCGGTGGTTCTCCGATCGTAGTTGAAGGCAAGGCCCTGTACGGGTACACTACCCTGCCAGGCCGTACGCAGATCACCCTTGGCGCTAACTGGGATACTTTGACGCAATCGCAAAACGCCACTATCCTGGACGACGTCCAGACTATGCTGCAAGGCGCTCGCGACGACAAGCATTACGGGCCATTTGTCCTGTATGTCCCACGCGGTTATGAGTACAAGTTGGACGAAGACTTCAACGCGAACTACTCTGGCGTCACTGTCCGGGAGCGCTTGGAGAAGCTGGGCGGCATCGATCGGGTTTCTGTTGCTGACCGTTTGGCCGCCAACAACGTGGTCTTGGTTCAGATGACCCGAGATACCGTAGACCTGGCGGTCGCACAGCCCATCACCGTTGTCCAATGGAACTCCATGGGCGGCATGGTCGAGAACTTCAAGGTGATGGCCTGCTGGGCCGCTCGTCTGAAGTCCGATTTTGATGGCCGGAGTGGTGTCGTTCATCTGCGGCCTGACTAATAGGGGCCGGAGGTTCCCAACCTGAATGAGAAGGGCCTTTCGGGGCCCTTCTTTTTATCAAAAGGTACAAGATATGCCAAATTTTAAGATCACCGAAGGCAAGCTGATTCGCGGTGAAGGCCCTGACAAACAGGTGTTTGTTCGTGGCGACCACATCGAGTTGACCCTTGAGCAAGCCAAGAAGCATGGCATGAAGTGCCTGACCCTAGCTCCCGAGCAGTCCGAAATGGAGATGACCGTTAACCCTAGCGAAAAGCGGCCAGGCCAGAAGCGACCAAGCCGATCGGCCAAAGCCAGGGCCAAAGCAGCAGTGGTTGATCAAGAGCCGAGCGACGAAACCACCAACGAGCTATAGAGGTTTAGCATGGCAGTCAACACCACATCTGCAGAAGTAAAGGCCCTGATTGATACGGAACTAACAGTTGAACCGTTTATCGTCGCGGCCACCTTTCTGTACAACGCCCGCGTTGGGGTGGCGCTTCCTGATGACCAGGGCAGTGTGGTGTTGACTTGGCTGGCTGCTCATTTCGTGGCCGTGGCCGACCCCAGGGAGACACAAGAATCCGTGGGCACCGGGTCATGGTCGTTTGAAGGCAAGGCAAGCGCTTTGGCTAGTGGGCTCATTTCCACGTCTTATGGCCAGACTGCACTATCCCTGGACACTAGTGGCAAATTGCGGGATAACGATAAGCGCAAAGCCAGGTTCAGAGTTCTATGAGTACGCTATATCACCCCATTACCTATTGGCCCCCGGAGTCAAACCCGGTTGCTGAAGCTTATCTAGGCCGGGTAGCTCTGAAGGGCAAAGAACCCGACGGGGGCATACCGAAAGCGGGCCGCTCGAAAGCATACCTCAAGGAAGACGTCTTCCGTGTCGGCGGTGTAGTGGCGGACGGAACGCACACAGATATACCCATCACGGCTAGAGAGATCAAAGAAATAGATCCTCGGATGTCGCGGAGGGGCAGCCGTATTCTGTACGAGGCTACTCTGTCTGACTACAGTGGTGAAAATCTGTTTGACACTGCCCAGGTTTACCGCCTGACAAAACAAGACGACGGCAGCGGCGGTTTTATTGAGCAGCCGACATTGGTTGAAGAAATACCTTGCAGCATCACGTTCTCAGCAGGTGAGGAAGTCGTAGCCGACAATGAGAGACCAGACGGCAACTACACCATCACGGCATTGAAAACGGCGGATCTGGAAACCGGCGACACGCTGGTTATCGCGTCCAGGGCCCAATTCCACCTGGAGGTCATAGGGGAGGTGATCAAACCGCCCCAAAGTTTGTATCTTTCGGCTGCTCTGGGGATTGCTGATGGCACAAGTCCGCTCGACCTTCAACCTTGATGAGGTAATCGCAGACATCGAGGGCCATACCCAGATCAACGCACAACGGGCAGCCTTCAAAGCTGAAGCCGCAATCAAGCGCCAACTAACTGGGCAGCGCTCCGGGGCGCAGTACAAGGTCAGCGAAACAGGCAAGCTCCACACTGCATCGGCTCCAGGCGAGAGCCCCGCCGTTCTCTCTGGCGATCTGAGGGCCAGCGTGACCACAGCACCCGCTCCCGGAAACGCCAAACTTTACTACGTTGGTAGCGATAAGCTTTATGCTGTCCACCTGGAGCAGGGCACCAAGTTCATGGAGCCTAGGCCGTATTTTGTCAAAGCCATAAAACAAGCCCTGGTGGACATTCGCCGTGAACTGGGCAGGAGCATGAACTAATGTTGGCTGAAATCGTCGCCTTGTTAAGATCCGATCCCGTTATCCAGGGCCTGCTGCCAGAAGATCCGATTACCGGGCAGGCTGCCGTATATACCCAATGGTCCTTGGAATCCAAGCAGCCTTATGTCACGGTCATGTACGACGAAACCATGGTGGCCCAGGTGTCTGGCGCTATCGCGGGCGGCTCATTAAGCTTCAACTGTTGGGACTCGGGCTCCAGCCTGGCCAGAGTCCAGGCCGTCGGTCAGCGCCTGGTGGACATGTTAGACTATCGAGATTTGGGCACTACCAGGGGCCACGCCCGGCTGAAGGTCGTGTCATCAGGCATCATCCCGGAACCCGAGCCAAATGTCGTACGCTGGGGTGTCACTGTCGGAACCCGGATGTTGCGATCTGCAGCTATAGCGGCCCGAGTGGCCAGAGATTCAAGTCCGGGCTTGGTGCTGGTCAACATCAACACCGGGTCGTCTGCCGATTTGACCGCATTGCCAGGCATCACCGCTGGCAATGCGCAAAGCGCCATAGACTACCGTACGGATAACGGGGCATTTGCCGCCATTGAAGATATTCTCGATGTGGCGGGTATTGGGACCAGGAAGTACGGCCAAATCAAGGGACTGATCACGGTATAGCCGGATAGCGCCCAAATTGGCCTTGTGGTACAATGTGGGTCTAGGCCGTGTGACGCCAGCATACTACACAAAATCAGGCAGGAGTACGAACCATGTCAACAGGAGTTTCTACCAACACCGTCAAGCGCATGATGATCGACGCTGGCACCGTGATCGCGGACTACGAAGAAGCAGGCGAGCGCATCCTGGGTGCTACTCGGGAAGGCGCTACCTTCATAATCGAGCAAGACGTCCGGGTGATTCCGATTGATGGAGTTCGCGGATCTTTGAAGGGCGCTCGCCGCATCATCAATGAGCATGCCCGCATCACGGTTGGCATCATGGAGATGACCGCCGAGAACTTTTCGCTGGCGCTCATCGGTTCGGCGATTACCCGGGCTGGTACGGACCCGGACGAGATTGACACCATCACGCGGGAAATTGCCTTTCCGGCAGAATCCACTTACCTTACCAACGTCGCACTAGTGGGTCGCCGTCGCGATACGGGCGATGACGTGATCTTCATCATCAAAAACGCATTGTCCGAAGGCAATTTCGAAATCGAGACCACAGACGATGACGAGGCAAGCCTGTCCGTTACGTTTGCCGCACACTTCGACCCGGCTGATGTAGATGTCAGTCCTTGGGAAATTCGAGTTCCAGTTCAGGCGTAATGTATGACCGAAGATAAGAAGCCAAAAGTCGTGTTAGTGCGCCTTACCGCTGGTGTGGCGCTCGATTTTTCTGCTGTATTGGCCGATGCGATCGAGCATATCGATCCGGCCTTGATGGCGAAAGCACAAACTGCTAACAAGGAAGGCGGCAACATCGCTGCAGAGGTTGGCGGCGAGGTGATCAAGGCCCTGCTGAAGCACAGCCGTGTTAGTGCTTTCGCATTCCTTGCAAGTTCAGCGGGCATGACAGCCGCACAACTTCGTGAGGAGCCCTTGTCCACCATTACCAGCATCATCAGCCAGATTAAGGCTGACCCGGAGTTGGCGGATTTTTTAGAGCAAGCTCGCGGGATGCTAGGCTAGGGCCGTGGCTGGTAGTTGACCAGCTGCTCGCCCGATATGGGTGGACGCTGGAATACCTGCACAACATGCGGCCCCGAGACTACTTTCGGGCATCGCAAGCGGCGTTAGAAGGGCACAGCAAGGAGGCCCGCGAGAACCTTATAGTGGAAGCATTTGGGGCATGGATGGCAGGATATGGAGGCAGCAAAACATTTAACGACTTCCTACAACACCTGGGACTTGGCGAGAAAACCACCAAGCCGCGAAGCAGCAAGGAGGCCAATCTTGCCTATGCTCGCCGGATAATGGAGCGTGATCGTGCTAGAACTATTTAAGATTGTCGGCAAGATCGCCCTGGAGGGCCAGGAAGCCGTTAACAGAGCGTTAACGGACGTCACCCAAAACGCGACTTCAACTGACCAAGGGATGATCCGCCTTGGTGACAGTATGCAACGCCTCGGGACCAAGGTTTCCGCAACGGGCGGGAAGATGACCAAGTGGGTCACCGGGCCCATGGCGGCTGTCGGCACGGCTGTCGGCCTTCTTGCCAACAAAGCGGCTTCCTACACCAAAGATCTGGACCGCATGGTCCAGATCTCCAACACCAGCAGCACCCAATTCCAACGCCAAGCCTTCGCGGTGAAGAGTGTTGGCATCGAGTCCGACAAGTACGCAGACATCCTTAAAGACGTGAACGATGGCGTCGGCGACTTCATGGCTACGGGTGGCGGCCCTATGGCCGACTTCTTCGAAAACATCGCTCCGAAGGTTGGTGTAACGGCAGCACAATTCAAAAACTTATCCGGACCCGATGCCCTGCAGCTATATGTTAGCAGCCTAGAAAAGGCCAACGTATCGCAGGCTGATATGACCTTCTACATGGAAGCCCTGGCTGGTGACAGTGCCGCCCTATGGCCCTTGTTGAGAAACAACGGCAAGGGAATGAAGATGCTTGGCGATGAAGCGGAAAACGCTGGCCTGATCCTGTCTGAAGAAATGCTGGCGTCTACCCGCGAAGCCAGGGGCGACATGGCGAAATTCGGCCAGGTCATAGATATCGTCGCTGTGCAAATTGGCGCTGCCCTGATCCCGATATTGACGGCCTTGGTGCCTGTTTTGATCGACGTGGTAGTGCCTGCAGCCAAGGCGGTTGCGGATGTAATTACCACGTTGGTGGAAATGTTCACCGCTCTGCCCGAGCCTGTTCAAACCTTCATAACCACTGCGATCGGCATAACCGCCGCGCTGGGCCCGGTTTTGGTCGTTGTGGGCAAGGTCATCGCGATCATCGGGGGCCTGACCAAAGCTTTCGTCGCCGTCAAATTGGTTGTACTGGCCTTCGCCCCGGCCCTGGGCCCTATCTTAGTGGCGGCTGCCCCGGTTATCCTGATAGTGGCGGCGGTTGCTGCCGGTATTTACCTTCTAGTTACGGCAGTGCAAGCTATCATCGAGCACCTGGGCGGCTGGGACGAAGCCTGGCGCAAGACCAAAGAACTGATGGCCTCACTTTGGGAATCCATCAAACAGCTGTGGGCGGACGGGTCCCAGTTCTTGCAAGAAAAAATACTACAGATCATCGGGTGGTTCCAGGAAATGCCCGCCATGGTAGTGACCGCCGTTAAGGGCATGGTCACCGCGGTGCTGGATTGGTTTTCAAATATGGCCAACATGGCGGTTCAAGCTGTTAAAAACATGTTCATGAACGTCGTTAACTATGTGAAGAACATGGCGCAAAACGTCGTTGACAGCATCAAGTCCATGTATAACGCAGTGGTAGGCAACAGCATTGTGCCGGACATGGTAAATGGCGTCCTGGACGAATTCAACAACATGACCGATGGCGCTGTACGAGACACACAGAACCTGGTCAAGGGAGTCAACAGTGAACTAGCTGGGCTGCCCTCCCAGGTTAACCCAGAGGTCAACATGAACGGCGCTGGCGGAGGCCGGGCAGCCGGGTCTGGCGGAGGCCAAACAGTGGTCGATATGCGCCACGCCGTGATTCGTGACGACAAAGATATGTTGGATCGCATGCGCAGATCAGGGCTCGACATGACCGGGGCGTTTTAATGCCAGTCCTCAGTGAATTCTCTCAGCAAGTTGTAGTCGACAATCGGCTGGTGCGGGTTCATGACTTATCTATAAAGATGTCGTCCAGCCAGCGGGTGACATCGATCGATTTCGTGGTTGAGCAGCTGGAAATCGAAGGCCAGGCGGCAGCGTATGACGCTTCTGTGGTCGGTGCTGAGGTCGTCGTTTTGCAGGCCGTCGGCGATGACGTCGAGACCTGGTACTCAACTGTAGTGGATGTCAACGAGAAGCGTACCAGCGACTATAGCTTTAAGCGCCTCCAGTGCAGGTCTCTAGAACAGAGCGCTATAAATACCCGATTCCTCGACTTATGGCGCAAAGAAGAGGCCAGCACGGTGGTCCTGGAGGCATGGCAGCGTCACGCTGGAAGCAACAGCGATTTCGATTCCCTGTCCCTGTCCGGGATCGATGTTAATACCACGCGCATCGAGGAATACAGCAGCGAATTTGGCAGCTTGTACGAATTGATGGAAGAGATTTGTCTGCTGACCGGGTGGGCCTGGTCCCTGATAGGTACTACGCTCTATTTCTTTGACCCGTTGACAAACATCGGCCCGGACATAACCCAGTCTGACAAACGCATCGAGCGTGATACCATCGATTTGAAGGTCAGCCTTCAGGGCGTCTTCAATGTGTATCGCATGCAAGCTTGGCAGTACAGCACCCTGGCTATAGGCAACACCTTCGTTGCTGGCGATTGTGTGGATGGCTTCCTATTCAACCCTGATCTGATCCGGGGCGTTGAAGTTGTCGGCATTCCGCGTATTCAACAGTCTAAGTGGAGAGACGAGGGCCTTGAGGTCAACTCGGTCGAGCAAGAAGGCATAGTCACCCTTAACAAGAGCGTCACAGCCTCGGACGATCTGCGGGGCCCACTGACAATTGACCTCGAAACTCGTCGCCTGGTCTGGGTCGAGCGCCTGGACGAGATATCGGTCATCAAGTACGGCAGACGGGACGCTCCACCCCTAGGCGATAACGGCGGCATGACTATCGCGGCTGCCACCCAATTCCTGGATACGATGCTGGGCTATCGGGCCACACCGGCTGCTGACCTAACCTTAAGCGTCTTGGGAGTCGGCTGGAGGCCGGACATGGTCGTTACCGTAACCCTGGACGACCCCCCGCTTAGCGCAGCACTGTACATCACGGACGTCACACGCACGACCGATGGCAGCGATCTGTCAGTGTCCATCACCCTGACGAGCCCTAGTGAAGTGATCGAAGGGGCCCAGGTACAGGCCGGAGCCAAGCGCAGCCGAAGCACTTTGGACCCGGCATACGAGATCGGGCGCAGACTTGAGCGGCTGGAGCGTAAAGTAGCCCACCCGGCGCAAGCACTGGGACAATCCACCGGGATCTTTGGGGTTTTTGGTGGCTCATACGTCTCGACTGAATATAGTGCCTGGCAGCAGATCACAACAGTTAAGCAGGTCAATCGCACGGCTGAAGCGCAGGGCTGGAGGCAATCAGTATTCACTAGTCTGGATAACGATGTATTTGTCGCAGACTCGCAAGGGTGGCAGCAAACAGTAACCACTAACATCAACAACGACATAGGGATTACCGACTCGCAAGGGTGGCAGCAAACAGTAACCACTAACATCAACAACGACATAGGGATTACCGACTCGCAAGGGTGGCAGCAAACAGTCGTAACAAATATCTTATCCAACGTCGCAGTAGACACAGGGTGGGCCCAGAGTGTAAACTTTGAGATTATAGATTCTAATGGCACCACCATTGATGATGACGTTGGCGTTCCGGTCGGTGGCACCACAGCAGATGACGACGTTGGTGTGCCAGGTGGCGCAGGAACATCGGTAGACAACGACATTTCACTAGGTTAAAGGGGTACGGCATGAAATTAGCAGGATGGGCAGGGTACATTAACGTTCTTTATCTCGCCACAGGAAACCGGGATCGTGTCAGAAACGCCATCCTGGATGCGGGCCTGGAACTGACCGCCGAGCTATGGCTTGGTTTGACTACTGAGGAATTTGCGACACTACAGATTGAAGATGGGTTGGGTGGCACAGTGGCCAAGGCCATCACCGGGTCCTACGCTCTCGCCAACAACGAGGTGACAGTTACAAGTACGGCTACCTTTACAAGTGGTGAAGTGTCGTTTGACGTTACAACAGTGGCGCTCATTGGCAGCCTGGGTACGCGTATTGCAGAAGCTACGGTCAACATTCCTTCCGGCAACGCAGTTGAGATAACCCGCGAAGATTTGCTGTCTGAGGTTGCCTAGTGCCGTGTTCGTTCCGCTTAAGAACCACACGTCCTGATGGTAGTCGCGCGGACGTGCCACTGGATGATCTGCTTGGTGAGTCCGGGCTGCTTGGTGATAATGTATACACCGAGCAGTCGCGGGTGGTTGAACAGGTAGAGGTCGGAACGGCTCCGAATACGGTTACTATTGACCGCATGATTCAAGTCGTGTTCGTTAATACCGCTAATCAAACATTGACCCTTAACTTTGATAACCCCCCGGTGTAACGGGACAGGAGAAGCAGCATGGCTACGAAAGGTTTCTATAGGAAAACAGTACGCAACGCAGCGGGCACAGCCATCTCCGGGGCCAGTGTGACGGTTGATGAACTGGACGGCTCTCCTGCTACTATCGAGGACGCTGGTGGCGCACCCCTGTCGCAGCCACTAACAACTGATTCCAATGGGGTGTTTGCTTTCTATGTCCTATTTGGGTCGTACGACATAACCGTTACCAACGGCGGCGACGTGGTACCCCTGCCACAGCAGTTGGTCGGCCCTGATCAAGCCAGTCTGGCCAGCGCCGGATCTGTTATCGGGCAGACAGCTTTATTCGCAACGGGTGTGCCACTAGGCGATTATGTCCTGCTGGATGGGACGGCTTACAGTACTGCCACTTACCCGGACCTCGCCCCACTTATGACGGCGTTACCGCCCTCTTATACTGAGGTCGCTGGAACACCTACATTGGCGGGCGTTGGGAATGGCGTATTTGCCGACGCAGACTATGTCTATGCAGTGCATTTCAGTTCACCCTATCTCACCATCCTAAACCGCTCAGACTTTACTGAGGTGGCTGGAACCCCTACTTTGGCGGGCACCGGGAGAGGCATATTCGCCGACGCGGATTATGTCTATATAGGGCACGACAGTTCGCCCTATCTCACCATCCTAAACCGCTCAGACTTTACGGTTGTAGCTGGGACGCCTACTTTGGCAGAGAGGGGGCAGGGCATATTCGCCGACGCAGATTATGTTTATGTAGTGCACGACGTTACGCCCTTCCTCACCATCCTAAACCGCTCTGACTTTACCGTTGTAAGTGGAACACCTACATTGGCGGGCGATGGGCAGGGCATATTCGCCGACGCTGACTATGTCTATGCAGCGCATAGCGGTTCGCCCTATCTCACTATCGTCAACTTTTTGGATAACGGCTTCGAGGTGCCCACAGTAGCAAGCCCGGACCCGGTACTGGAATACAGAATCCGCGCACTCTAATAAGGTTTCAGCATGGCCCAGAGCAACGACGACAAAGATTTCCACAGCCGTCGTGGTTCGCTTGATCCCCTGTGGATGAAGCTGCACGGCCACGAACAGGACATCCGTGAACTGTATCGCTACAGCGCCCAGGCGTACGAGCGCATCAGTGCCACAACCGAAGTCCTGGCTAACCTACGGGCGGATATGAAAGGGGTACAGGAACAGATCCACAGCGACCACGAGGCCGTACTGGTCGCTGTGGGTGAAGTAAAGGCTGCCCAGGCTACGGCTAACGGCGGTTGGCGAATAGTGAAGTGGGGTATTTCACTGATGATCGCAACTGCTAGCACAGCGCTGGCGGGCCTGGGGCTGATGTACAAGTCGGGGCTGGCGGGCTGATGCCAATTTTCGAAGGGGCATTCCAGAACATTGTAAACTACACCGCTATCACGGACGTTTTAGTGGCGCTCCCTGGCCTTGGACGCCCTTATGCCATCGGTGTTTTTTGTGACTTTGATAACAGCACAGGCATCACGGCGCTTCGAGTCCAGAGAACCTTACAAGATGCAAACCGGGCATTCGGGGAAATGTTTGCATGCGATATGAGTGGCGGTTCGGTTGTCGTGTACTCGCCAAACCTTGCGGCGGGGGAAACACTATTAGCCCCGGCCAATACCCTGAACCTTGGGGTGGAACCTGTCGCCGGGCGGGTGCTCGTTGACCCTAACATTTATGCGAAAGATTCCCCAGCTAACTTGTACGACTACTACCTATGGACTGGGGATTTTGTGTGTCAGTGGGAGACAGGTACTGAGGCGGTTGAAGCCCGAACCAACGGGCGACCATACTACTACATCGACCAAGAGTATGTTGGTGGTGATCCCGATCAAGATGACAGGGTTCTGCCCCCGGCGACAATTCCGGTTGGGCAAAATCTTGTCCTACAAAGCGACGTATTTAGCTATGGTTACGCCCTCGGAACCGTCGTGGCTTGGGGGCCGAATGTAAAAATCAATCCATACCAGATTAGAAAACGATCTATACAACCAATCTTTGAGAGGTTTATCCCGTCGGACGAACGGACAGATCAGTACGCCTATGAGCGCCCGCCCTTTATCGCCGTAGTAAGAAAGCGCAATGCCCCGGTTGTCTCCACAGCAACTTGGACCCGGTTCGAGAACTCCGCCTACATTCTTGCAGAATCTGAAGGGCCAATCGAATCCTATGACTCGTTCCAAAGGTATAGCGGGTTCAAATCTGTCACTGAAGAGATTGGTGGACTTTGCTCCCCTGAATCAGACAACACCCCAGGGCCGCGTACATCGACATTTATTGCGAGGATCGAGCTTACTGCTTCTGACGACACCCTATCCAACAGAGAGCAGCTTAACGGTGTTAGGGGTGTCGCCTGGGATACGGATTATACGCTGCCGGTTGAAGTCGTTGAACTTCCAGACCGGGTTTATGCCGGGCGCGTACCCTTCAGCAGTACAGACGAAACGAAGGTGCGTTGGACCGTGGGGGGCGGCGTTACAAAAGATCCCTTTGAAAACACTTCCGGGATTTTCGGGGCTGTGGTGGGTCGGTATAGTTCAGCGACTCGCCACATTGCTGCACGTCTTCTCGTTGGGGCACCTTATTGTTATGCGTCATTCAGCACTCCTGTCGTACATCAGCAACTAGACCCCGTATTTATTGAAGTCACAGAAGCAAAACGGACTTATACACCCGGGGACTTCCCCACGAAGCTGACAAACTACGCAGATTACGTGGTACGAAGTGTGCCTGCTTACTTCATCCATACATATGCAACGTTTAATGACACCGAGAGAATTCATTTGATGTACCGCACAACGACGGAAACATACCAAGGCGTAGCTGTTCCGGGACTTACAGCTGGGGAACTTGCCCTAATCGAGGCCGTAACATGAAGTATTTCAAGGAACATGAGTTTAGCGGCTGGTACGACCAGCTAAATCCTGCCCTAATGGTCAACCTGGACGAACTACGACACCGCTGGGGGATGCCTATCGCCATCAGCCCAGTACGCGGGGCGGTAGGACGGCACAAGGGTGAGGACAATACCAGCCAGCACAACGTGGACAAGTGGGGCGAGGTACGCGCCGTTGATACGCTGCCGTGGGGTATTAAAACGCAGGAGGACGCCAACCGGTTTTACAGACTATCTCGGGATTGTGGGTTTAGTGGTGTGGGGTTTTACCCTCAGTGGGAGCCGCGTCCAGGTTTCCATTTGGACGTTCGGGTAAACGCCAATTTGCTGTATGTAGCAACCTGGGGGCAAGTGGACGGCGAATGGACTGGCATTCAAGCCGCCATTGCCCAGTTAGCCGAGTTTATGAAGAAGGAGAGTCTATGAACCCAGATTGACTGCAGTATGAACCGACGCAACTTATTATCCTGACAGAAGTGCAACCATGAAAAGGCTATTTGCAACGCTGATTTTCGCTATCGCCCTCACCGGGTGTTCAATTCTGCCGGACGCTGGAACTACCGAAGCGCTTGGAGTCAACTACCTGCTAGGCAAAGCCACCCAGCAGTTCGTGGACGGCAGCGGCGAGCGCCGTGCCCGCGTCCTGGATGCCGTGGCTGACGCCCGCCAGTACATCGAGGCCGGTGAGTCCGTTACCGTCGCCGCACTGTACGAGGGGGCGCTTGCGCGACTGGATGGTATGGACCCGCTTGACAAGCAGGCGCTCATCACCATACTCGCCAACGCCAAGGGCAGGCTCGAAACGGCTATAAGTGCGGGGGCGCTGGACCCTGACGAACGAGTGGTGCTGCTCGACACCCTCAAATGGATTGAAGCAGCGGCCAGATGACCATACGCCTGGTTCACGGCTTCAACGTGTGGGACGGTGGACGGAACACTATCGACCGGCTGAAGCCTTATCTACCCCCGCCCATAGTCGAGCATGACTATGGGCACGTTTTGCTTTTGGGTCTACGATGCCGTAATGCGCAAACCGTGCGCGACATCGGCCAGGCCCTGACCCCAGGGTCGGTGTTGATAGGCCATAGCAATGGGGCCCTGATCTGCTGGGAGGTGGCGCGCCGTTATCCTCACAAGGTGGCGGGTGTGGTGACTATCAACGCGGCTATGCGCAGGGACACCCAGTGGCCGTCGTACATGCCGGTTCTTAACCTGTACAACCCGAAAGACTGGGCCGTACTGCTGGGCCGCATATGGTCCCGCTTAACGTCGCTGGGCGGTTTGACACCACACGGCTGGGGTGCGGCTGGGCGATATGGCTTTACTGCTGACCAAGACCACGTGCAAAACTTGTGCACTACCGGCGCACAGTGGGAGCACCAGGCATCCCGCCATTCAGGTGTGTTTGCTAAGGACGGCAACGCCCGCCAATGGGGCGGCCTGGTGGGGATGTGGATCGCTACACTTGAAGGCACGGACCTGTAACACACAGTAACAGGTCCGGCATTGCCCGCTGGATGGGGGCATGGTACAATAGTCCTCTAGTCGATTCACAAATAGAGAGATAGAGACATGAATCTAATCGAGACGATCACCACAGTAACGGGCGTGACTTATAGGCTGTTCGAAACGGGCAGAGGTTTTAAATCGACTCTCACTACTCCGGCGTTTGTTGACCGTCGCGGCAAAAATAGAGAAGAGGAGGTTATTGCCCGAGTTCATAGAACACAATCCGCTGCGATGAACTCGAAAATGCGCCCACGTGCTGCCACGCGAGTAGGCTGGCTAGAGCAGCAGCTATAAGAACGCCTCCGATAGCCAGAACGGCATCCCCGGTGCCCAGGAAGCGGTATCGGGTTGCCGACCCCCCACAGACATAGCCACCCCCCACACCTATAGAATAGAGAGATCTACAGATGCCAGAACTCAGCGAATGCGAACTTTCCTCAGAACTGATCTGCAGCCTGGCCGCTCCGAGCCCGGCTAAAAAAACCAGGCGCATGGCGATGGAGTCGTCCTTCATCACCTTTTTGTCTGCCCGTTACGGCATCGCCTCCAATCGCCAGGCCATCCAGGACATGGTCATCATGGAACTGATCACCGAAATCAGGATCTGGGCCAGGGCCGTCAGCACCGATAAATGGCCGTTGTAGTTTTTTATTAGGTCCGGTGTGTGTCCTCGTCGGACAGATAGTTCGAGGGCTGAGAACCTATCACAACTATCACAACACCTTCTGAACAGCCTGGAAAGCGGCACAGAGCGTGATAGGTTCTATATCCAAAGCGTGATAGGCTATCACAACAACCTATCACAGAACCCCAAACCGGCATTCCAGGAGGGGCTACAGCATGGTACCATGGCTCTAGTCCGGTTGTCTGTCTACTCCAGACTGTTTTCCTGATTCTAATACTAGAGAGAGAGAGGTAGTAATGGTTGACGTTGAGCTAGCCGCCCGATTCGGGAATCTGTTTCGTGGCAATACGCGGTCCTATGGCGAGTATATCGAAGGGAAGAAGTCGCCAGCTAGAACTGTGAAGAGCAAAAAGTACGACATCAAGAATTTCCAGGATCACCTGGATGGCAAGGTCGGACTCGGGATTGTGCCGATTCGTGACGACACCACATGTTGGTTCGCCGCCCTCGACCTGGATGCACACGACGACCTTCCAGATATAGACCTGGTAGCCCTGGAAGAGAGAGTAAGAGAGAAAGACCTGCCCCTAACGGTGTGCCGCTCCAAATCTGGCGGTGCCCACCTTTACCTATTCGGGTCGGAACCGCTGCCCGCTAAAGTGGTGCGCTCTACGATGTCGCGATGGTCTGAAGAATTGGGCCACTCCGGGTGCGAGATTTTCCCAAAGCAGGAACATCTGCCCGACATTCCGGGTGAAGGCAGGCAGTGGGGTAACTGGATTAACCTGTGCTATTTCGATGCGGACAATGCAGAGCAGAAGCGTTACTCTTTTGAAGGTGGCAGGAGGATCGAGTTCGAACACTTCCTAGACACAGCTGAGAACAGGCGAGTTTCTGCCGCCGCCCTATTGGAAAGATCCGAAACGAGCCATGCCGAGGCACCTCCCTGTATACAGTCGATGATCGCCAATGGTGTACCTTCCGGTTACCGGAATGAGGCCCTGTACAATTACTCAGTCTACCTGAAAAAGGCGTTTCCCGAAACTTGGCGTGATAAGGCTTTTGACTTAAATGCCCGCACGTTTGACAAGCCGCTAACCCACTCCGAAGCCAAAAAGACCATTACCAGTGCTGGTCGCCGCGAGTATAGGTATAAGTGTAAGGAGGAACCCTGCCGCTCATTGTGCAAATCCAGCATATGTGTGACTCGAAAGTACGGCATCACGCCCGAGGAAAAGGGCGAACTGGAGATGGGATCGTACCCGGAGTTCGGGCCCCTGAAAAAGTACATGACCGACCCTGTCAGGTGGGGCATTGCGGTGGATGGCAAAGAAATCGTGCTGTCCACCATCGAGATCATGGACTATAGGAAGGTGCGTGAATCCGTGGCCGACAGCCTGACCAAGCTGATACCGCCGATGAAAAACGACCGGTGGCAGGGCGAGTTACACAAGTTGATGACCGCCGCTGAATTGGTGGAGGCCCCCGAAGAAGCATCCACCTCAGGCATCATCCGATACAAACTGCAGGAGTTCGTGCGTAAAGCCGACCTGTCGAGTACAGGCGAGGACCACAAGGACCGGGAAGATCTGCTACATGGGGCCCCGGTTGTCCAGGCCAAGAATGGCGTCCGATATGTGTATTTCAGGGCCGCCGATTTCGTGGACTTCCTGAAGAAGACGAAATCCGAAGAGTTAAAAGGCCCGAACCTATGGATGGCCCTGAGGGCGTCCGGGATCGACCATATGAGAGTTCGCACCGCTGGAACTGTAGTGCCGGTGTGGGCAGTGCCTCTCTCCGGAGATGACGAGATCGATATCGATGAACCAGAATTGGAGCCCGACCTGTGATACATGTTGATGCAAAGAAGTCGAAAAGAGCTAACCGGTTTTCTGTGGTGTGCAATGTCTCGGACAACCACCTAGTGATGCCCATGCCAAACCGCCGGTTCAATAAGCGGCTGAAAAATTGGGCGGCCCCTGCTGTAGCCAGGAATGTGGACTACATCCTGCAGCTGGAGGAGAGGAATCAGGCGGTTCTCACCGACGAGGCCCGGCAGTTGTGCCAGAATTCTCTGGATATGCGGATTAAGCGCAGTACAGAGCATTTTCCTGCCTGGTACCCGTTCAAGACTACGCCCAGGCCAGTCCAGCTAAAGGGCCTAAACGCTATATGGGGCATCCCCAATCCGGCCCTCTTTTGTGAAATGGGTACTGGCAAGTCCAAGATGGTGATCGACTGGTTTTCTGCCAAGGTCATGAGTCAGGGCATCCGGAGCCTCGTAATCTTCTGCCCTGTGGCGATTCGCGACAACTGGGTCGAAGAGATTGGTGCACACTGCCCGCTGGCGGACCTTGAGGTAGGTGTAGTTGAGACCAAGGATACTCGGGCATATAGGGAGGTGCAAAGGTTCGTAGCCAAGGAATCAGAGGGTCCAAAGATTCTAATCTGCGGGATAGAGTCCCTACAGCAGGGATTCGCCAAAGGCAAGGCGTACGAACTGCTTTTGGATTTTGTGTCCGATGAGCGCAACCAGGGCTACCTGACCGCGATCGATGAATCCCACTACATCCAGAATCACACCACGAATCGCTGGGAGAATGTACACCGTCTGTCTATTGCTGCCAAGGCCAAGTTAATCGCTACTGGTACGGAAACGGACGGCAATCCCCTGGACCTGTTCGGCCAATTCGAGTACCTGGATACTGAGATCCTGGGGTTTGGCGACTACTACTCTTACAAGAACCGATACACGATAAGGGGCGGATTTGAGAATAAGCAGACCATAGGATTCCAGAATATGGACGAACTGATGGAACTGATCAGCCCGCACGTTTTCCAGGCTACCCTGGCTGAGGTGGCTGACATCCCCGAAAAAATCTACATGGCCCCCCGGTATGTGAGCCTTACCAAAGAACAGGACCGGGTAATCCGAGAGATCCAGAAGGAGGGTGAAACCACACTGTCGGGGGAGGGTGCTGACATCGAGGTCGTCACCGAGGGAGTGCTCGCCGTCTATACTGCCGTTCAGCAGGTGTGTTGTGGCCACGTTGGCTATGCCGAGCACTACCATTCCCTGGATGGCGAGGAGATCCTGAAGAGAAGGGTAAAGGCCAGGGTAGTCGCCCCGGATAAGAACCCCAAAATCCAGGAACTGATGTCTGTTGTCCAGGAAGTACGCGGTAAAACGCTGATCTGGTGCAAGTATAGAATGGAGATCGAGGACGTCGCCGACGCATTGCGCCGACGGTATGGTCACGACGCCGTTGTGGAGTACCATGGCGGTATGACCAGGGAGGAGAGGAAGCTCGCCGTTACCGACTTCAAAACCAGGGACAGCGCCAAGTTTAAAGTGTTGATGACCAGCGTTGGTGGCACAGGTCTCACATTCAACGAGGCCGTTTACAGCATCTACATGTCTAACTCTTTCAAACTGCGCGACCGTCTACAATCCGAGGCCAGGAACCACCGCATCGGCCAGAATGAACACGTAACGTACATCGACATAGTGGCCAAAACCAAGGTGGAACGGACGATCATGCGGGCGTTGCGGGATAAGAAAGACGTGGCCGACTACATACGTGATCGGCTGCGGTCCGGAGCCAAGGTGGACGAATTTCTGTAATATTGCCACCCATCCCCGTTCATGGTACAATAAACGTTCGATAGAGGAGAGAGTCAATATGCAAGCCAGTAAGGTATTCGTAGTACAGGAGAACCCTGGTCTGGATTACACCGATGCAGAGCGCTTTGGCGATATTCGGTTTATCACGAATCAGGAGTTCTCATCTGTATCCGGATCACTCAACAACAAAGGCATCTTAGCTGACATTGTCTATGCTCTGGCTAGTTTCAACCCCAAGGTAGACTATCTTTTGATGACTGGCAATCCGATCACCATCGGGTATGCCTTCCATCGCGCAATGTTGCGAGCCATTTCGGTGGCTGGCGATGCAAGCCCAACGCTGTACTTGCTGCGTTGGGACGGGTTCTCAAGGACCTATAAAGCTGTTCAATTCTAAGAGAGGAAGAGATATGAAGCACGGACAAGTACCATACGATAAGGATACCGGCGAAGAAATCGTGGAGCCTAGCACTACGGGCAATGTCGCGGTTTGGTTGCAGGAGTTCAAGCGGATGAAGGAACTCCTTACTTCCAATGTGCCGGTTAACCCTGGTCAACTCCAGGCGATCATGGGTGATGAGGCGTCACCGGCTGATATGGCCCAGATGTTCCAGGAGTTGAAGGAACTTCATGAGACAGCTGACTTCATCAAGAAGGAGTTTGGCAAATCTTTCGATTGGTTGCGGGTACAGTGCATCCCCGATCGTCTGGAAACCCTGGGTACTAGCTCGATGAATGTGAAGGGCTATGGTCGGCTGGGATTGACCGATGACCTCCGGGTGAAGATCCTGAATAAGGAAGGCGTATACACATGGCTGGAGGAAAACGACATGGGTGACTTGATCACCGATACCGTCAATGCCTCCACCCTCAAGGCTTCCCTCCGGAAGCGTTTGCAGAAGGGGGAAGAAGTGCCGGACGAACTGTTTGAATTAGCGCCGTTTACGCGGGCTAATCTGACTAAGTCCTAAAGATTGGCTGCTCAACAGCCGACAACTTGACAAAGATAGGAATATCGAAATGGTAGCACCAAAGAAAGCGAAGCAAGTAGCCACGGCGAGCAAAGACCAGTTGCCACTGTTCCTCCAGGGGAAGATGGACGACGATCGCGGTTCTGAGAACGTCCAGGCTGAAGACCTGGTAATCCCACGCCTGGAACTGGTCCAGGCCCTGTCCAAATGCCGGAAGAAAAACGACCCTGCATCCATTGCTGGTTGTGAAGAAGGCATGCTGTACAACAACCTGACCCGCGAACTGTATGGCGAGTCGGTGAACCTGGTACCGGTGCTCTTCAAGAAAGAATGGCTACTCTGGCGTGACCAGGAGTTGGGCGGAGGTTTCGCCGGGGCCCACGCTACCTTAGCCGAAGCAGAGCGCGAGCGTCAAACCCAGGAAGATGTGGATGAGTGGGAAGCTATTGAGACCCATCAGCACTTTTGCCTGTTGGTCCGTGACGACGGCGAGACTGAGGAGGTCGTAGTATCGATGGCCAAATCCAAGATGAAGAAGTCCAAGCAGTGGAATTCTCTCGTACGGATCAATGGCGGCCCTCGATTCAGCCGCATGTACAACTATGCTGGTGTTGCGGCCCAAAACGACAAAAATCAGGACTACTTCAACGTTGATGTGAAGAACAACGGGTTCGTGAGCGAGGCAGTCTTCTTGGCAGCTGAGAAAACATACGACTCAATTTCGTCTGGTGGTGCCAAGGCAGACTACTCCTTTGAGGGGGATGACGGCGACACAGCGGGTGACGAACCCGAATTGTAAGCAACAGATACGGGCCTGCGGGCCCGTTTTTCTATAGAGTTGAGAGAGGTTACAGAGATGAGAATTTCCAAGATTTTGAGCCAAAACCGGCGCGATTTTTATGCGTTGTATGTGTGCGAGCACTGCGGCCATGTTGAGGAAGCTAGTGGATACGACGACCACAACTTCCACGCTGGGGTCATCCCCGCTATGGAGTGCAAGAAGTGTGGGAAGACGGCCCCCGAGGATTTCGAGCCGGTTACCCCACTTTACCCGGAAGGTGTGCAGCTATGACCCTGGCTTATAGTTTTTTCGGCCCCCCAGGGACCGGCAAGAGTACCACCATCATCGACACCATGGCCCAGTGCGTCGAACAGGGCGTATCGTCCCATAGAATCGGCCTGGTGTCGTTTACAAAGGCCGCTTCACAAGAGCTTGCCAGTCGCGCCGGGATTGCCCCCGGCGGCAACGCGACCACAATCCATAGCCTGGCATTCCGTTTGGCCGGGCTGGTGCGCGAGCAGGTCGTCCAGGACACGGAACTGCGGGCATTCGGCAAAACCATCAAAATTCCGATCACCGGGGGCAACCCTGATGAAGGGGAGTTCGCTGAAGTCGGCGATTCCTATTTGGCGCTACATGCGAAGCTGAGAGCCCAAAAGCTGTACCCGCATGGCCTGGAGCAAGGCTTCATAGAGTCCAAGATCGATGGTGCCATGTGGCAGTTCGTGTATTTTTGTGAAGCCTATGACAAGTGGCGGGAGAAAAACGGCCTGATAGACTTCACCGATATGCTGATCCTGGCCATGAGCGCCCTGAATCCGAAAATTGACGTTCTGTTCGTAGACGAGGCCCAAGACCTGTCCAAGATCCAATGGGACTTGGTATACAAGTGGGCTGGGGCCATGGATCGGGTGTACATAGCTGGCGATGACGACCAATCCATCTATGTCTGGGGCGGTGCTGATCCTGAAGGCATGGTACGTTTCTCCACAGATTTTGATGCCGAGGTGCGCGTTTTGACCCAGTCGTACCGTATCCCGGTTGTGGTGCATGAGATGGCTAATCGCGTGATTCAGCACATCCAGGGCCCCAGGATGAACAAGCTCTACCATCCCACGACCCACCAAGGGGTGTTGCAGTACCACACTTCTGTTTGGTCCTTGAATGCCGTCCTGGAGGCCAACTCCGACACCCTGGTGCTGTACCGGAACCACAGCTTGCGTGAAGAGGTCGAGCATTTCCTGATGTCCAAGGGTGTCCCCTATCTCATCCAGACTGGCAAACCGGGAGTGCTGCAATCGATGTACGCCAGGGCGGCCATAACCTGGGACAAGATCTGCGGCGAGTGGAAGCAACACAAGTCGATCATCACGCCACACCACAAGCTTAAGCCACTATTGACCCTGGCAAAACCGTCTATCAAGCGACGTATTGCCGATGGCGACCTAACCGGCCTGGCCGGAAAGCACTGGAGCAAGGTCATCAATGTGCCGGGGCCCAAGGCCATGTACTTGCGCAAGATCGAGGATAAGTATGGTGCCCTTACCGTTTTGCCGTCGATTCGTTTGTCCACTATCCATGGATCTAAAGGCCAGGAGGCCGACAACGTGGTGCTTTTGAATGGCATGACCGAACGCACCTACGAGGCCATGAGCACTGACCCGGATTCCGAGGTTCGCACTTTCTATGTCGGCATCACCCGCGCTAAAAAGCGCCTGGACATCGTGCTTGCCCAAAACCCGGTGACTTTCTTGGAGAAAACGTGATGGACGACTTTCCAAACCTTGAGGGGCGCGTCATCTGCCCCGATACCGAAACCACCGGATTGGATTGGACCAATGGGGATAAACCGTTCGGCATGGCCCTGTCCATCCAGGGGGGAGGCGATTACTACTGGGATTTCCGCAAAACGCCCCAGGCTGTGAACTACCTGGCCGACAACATCAATAAGGCGGCCAAGATTGTAAACCACAACATCAAGTTTGACATGCACATGCTACGCCAGGTGGGCATCAACGTTGACCCTGTCCTGGCGGAGTGCACCCAGATCCGGGCTGCCCTGATCAACGAGCATCTGAGGTCCTACGCCCTGGACAGCCTACTGACTAAGTATCTGGGTATCTCCAAATGGAACCAGATTTACGAAGAACTGGCCAAGCTGTTCGGGGGCAAAGCCACCAAGAATGTGCAGATGTCTAACCTTCACCGGGCCCCGTTTGGCCTGGTAGCCAAATACGCCAAAGCCGACTCCAGGGGCGCTCTCAAGTTGTGGGAATGGCAGGAAGAGGAGATCTCCAAGCAGGATTTGACCAAGATATGGACCCTGGAGAAGCGGCTATTCAAGGTCGTTTACAAGTCTGAACGCCGGGGCATCCGGGTCGATGTGGAACGGGCGGGCCAGGCAGCCGAGGCGATGACCGCTAAGATCGATCAGGATATCCAGGAACTGCGGGAGATGGCAGGGTTTGAAGTGAACCCCAACCCGAGCGGCAGCATCAAAAAGCTGTTTGAGCCCAAGCAACGAGCCGATGGATCTTGGGTGGCTATAGATGGTACACCCCTGCAGGCGACCGATGCCGGAAATCCTAGCTTAGGCCGAGAGGCGCTGCAGTCCATGAAGCACCCGGCAGCCAAGGTCATCTTGAGGTGCCGGAAGTTGATGAAGGCCAGGGACACATTCATCAATGGCCACATCCTGGAACATGCCCGAGATGGCTGGGTTCACCCCAACATCAACCAGACCAAGGGTGATGACGATGGCGGTGTGATGGGCACTGGCACAGGGCGTCTCTCGTACACCCGGCCCGCCCTGCAGCAGATACCGGCCCGAGATAAGGATATTGCAGCAGCAGTACGCCCCCTATTTCTCCCAGACCCAGGACAGCAGTGGGCCTATGGCGACCTGGACCAGCACGAATACCGGATCTTCGCCCACTACGTTAACAACCCCCAGATCATCAAGGCGTACAAGGAAGACCCGAACCTCGATTTCCACCAACGGGTGGCGGACCTGACCGGGCTGCCCAGATCTGCCCCCGCTGCTGGCGGACCTAATGCCAAGCAGCTAAACCTGGGTATGGTGTTTTGCATGGGGGCCGGACACATGGCCAATTTGTGCGGATTGCCCTGGGAGTGGAACGAATTTGAAACCAGAGATGGCGAGGTGATCAGGTACCAGATGTCTGGGCCCGAGGGCCTGGAGTTGGTGGAGGAGTACCACAGGAGTGTACCGGGGATTCGCGAGATGGCAGGTAAAGCGAAGAGGGTGGCACTTAGTAGGGGATACATAAAGACCCTACGCGGAAGGCACATCCGGTTTCCTCAGAAAAGCATGGCCAGAAAAGCATGTGGTTTGGCCTACCAGGGCGGGGCCGCCGACCTCAACAAAGAAAATATGCTCCTGATTGATGAGTACATGGAGTCAGAGTGCCCGCACAATCGCCTGCTGCTAAACATTCACGACGAGTACAGTATGTCCCTGGAGCCCGACGGTCGAGAGGTGGAGCATTTGCTAGAGATACAGCGCATGATCCAGGATAAGCCCGATCTCAGGGTACCGATACGTATTGACTTTGGCATGCCTTCCAAAAATTGGTGGGAGGCAACGAAAGCAGACAAAGCGACCTGATTGCGCAATGGATGGGTCCATGCTACAATGGCCCCTCGATACACACGAAGAGCGGAGAGTAGAAATGGCTGAATACGACAACACCAATAGTGGCGCACTGTTCAAGAACGATCGGCGCTCCAACGACAAGCAGCCCAATCTGCGGGGATCTGTCAATGTTGAGGGTGTGGAATACTGGATATCGGCCTGGACGCGGGAAGTGAAGGGCGGGGCCCGCCAGGGTGAAAAGATGATCTCGATGGCCCTGGAGCCCAAGGAAGACCGACATGCGCCTGCTGGCCAGAACACCACGAAGGACAAACCCGTTGACGATTTCGACGACGACATTCCTTTTAGTTAAGTCCTTTCTAATTACCACGTTAAGTGGTAACCTAGTCCGGGACGTTAATTAAAGGACGGGTCAGATGGAAACCGAAAAGCAATGTTTTAAATGCGGAGAGGTTAGGAGCCTTTCCGCTTTTTATAAGCACCCTCAAATGCCTGACGGGCACGTGAATAAATGCAAGAAGTGTAACAAGCGTGACGTTAGAGAAAACAGG